>LWDU01039391.1_pt3 | contig 175118 bp, 136 predicted proteins | sample 727161 | NCBI WGS metagenome assembly LWDU01 (sample SAMN04566230, study PRJNA314399) | hydrothermal vent metagenome | isolation source: deep sea hydrothermal plume seawater | place: Mexico: Gulf of California, Guaymas Basin | collected 2004-07-11
TCGGGGTCGGGGTCGGGGTCGAGAGAGCAAGCGCCGTAAACGAGATTTACACCGACGATGCCCAACGCCTCTTGTTGCAATGTGGCTTCGGAGTCCATCATGAGCAGGATGAGCCGCGCCTAAAAAGACGGACCTTCGACAACGGTGCCCTGCACCACGGCGAGATCATCAACCGCGACCTCAACCGTGTGCCCGTCACTGGTAACGCGATAGTGCGGCGACGTATTCAGTCCACCTGCTTCGCCGCCCGTCGCATATGGAAGACGCACGCGATAGCGACCCTTCGCGTCACTCAGGCCCACCGCCTCGACTTGGGTTTCGCGGCCCAGGTTGGTGGTCAAGGCAAGCGTCGCCTTCACGAGACTGCGCGCGGGCGCGGTTCCGACTAGTTCCGCGCCGGGAACGAATTCGAAGATCTTATAGGAAGGAAGCGTGAGCCCTCGGTGCGGGCGCACTTCATGGACCAGCCGATAGCGGCCGAGTCGAGAGCCGTCTCTTTCAAATAGGGTCTTGGCCATTGAACGTGATTCGGACATCGACCGGATCACCACGTATCGAACGTCCAGTTCTTCAAGGATCTTCTCCGCACGCTCGGGGGTGGCGCCGAAGAAGCTGCGCGCCAACAGAAAGTGCTCCCGGCCGAGATCATCTCCAAAGTTTCCCATCACTGCGGGTCGGCGCGCCGTGTACGAAATGAAGTGCCCCTCTCCCCACCGCGCCATCACTCCGTATTCAGGTGCTCCTTCTTCGTTCACGAAGCTCCGCGTGGGCGGGGTGTTCCTGCGAAGCCAACTCGTCATTTCTGCGCGCAAGATGTTTGCCTCAATGCGGAGGTTGCGAACGGGAGGCGAGCCCTCGTTGCCTTGCGTCGCGCCACGCAGTTCTGCCCGATAAACCCCAAAGCACGGCCAGAGGAGAACCAACGCCAGCAGGATTGTCGAAATCGCCGCCACAGGGGGCACTACTTTCAAACGCGAACGGATAAGGTCATGAGTTCGCACGAGAGCGATTCCGAACGCGATCGCGAGCGGGACTGACAACGTGTTGAAGAACCGCTTCTGCAACAACGTAAAACCGAACAACACCACAGCCCACAGAATAAAGGCGTAGAGAGGGGCGTGTTTTTCGGTACCGCGCCATGCGAGTGCACAGACCAAGACAACAATCGGAAATAGATAGAAGAAGTACGAGAGTCTCGAACTCGCGATATCAGTCGTGAACTTCCCATGCAGTACAAATAGCGGGACCGATTCGCCCACCAACGCCTGAAAAGAATCCGTCTTGCCCAGCCACTGGGCAGACTCTGTGAAACTTGCGCCGAGTTCTGGCAAGAACACGGCACTGAGCGCAATCAGCAAGCCCCCAACAACGGCCGCGATGCCGACGCGCGTCGCGCCAGTCGCGCCCGATACCCGAGCAAAGGCTTGCGCCGAAATCAAAGCAAATAGAAAAGACGCGGCGAACCACCACGGCTGAAAGTTCGACAAGACGACCGCGCTATAGGGCCCCCACTGCGGCCATTCGTTGCCAAGGCTTAGCGGCGCGATCGCCAAGAAGGCAACGATGCTCGATCGCATGATGCAGTGGAGCGCACGCTTACGCGCTGCAGGCGTTTCCCCAAAGAGCGCGACGCCAAGCAGCGGCCCCTGCGCAAGAGCGACGTACAAAATTCCGCCCGGCCAGATCGCCAAGTTCAACGCTTGAAGCAACCCGAGCCCCACACCCCGGCGCAAGAATGCGGCGTCAGTTTCTGGCGGGTCGACGCAAACTTTTACAATCCCCATCGTACTGCCGAGCAAAAGTGTCGCGGTGAAAGCAACCGCAGCGTGATGGTCGAGAAACCCAACTTGCGAATACCAAAAATGCGCGGGCAAGACCGCGAGTACGAGCGAAGCTCCAACAGCTTCTCGGGCCCCGAAGTGCGTCGCGACAATTCGAAACACAGCCCACACCGTAAGTGCGCCCAACGCGGGAGGCACCCACGCCAAGAACGATTCGTAACTTGGCTCCGCCCCCGCTTCGTAAAATGGCCAGACCAGAAGCGCGAGTAGCCAATCCAACGTCTGGGGCCAGATCGCCTTCGCACCCACTGGGAAGTTCAAGTAGGGGTCGTGGTCGAGGGTGCTGGGAAAAGAAGCGAGGTTGTACGCGATGCGGCGAAGGTGATAGTACGAGTCGCTGTCGGTGAAATAGACATGCCCGTCGATGAAGACGTTGCGCACGGGCAGGGCTCGAACGACCCAAGCCAGTAGCGCGACCGAAGCCACGGCCGCCCACTGCCAAGCGCGCGAATGCAGCGGTCCACGGGCTTCGTCATCTTTCACGCTTGTCATCGTATCCAATGCGCCCGCAAAACCCCGGGAAATTGTGTCAGTTGGAAGCCCCTGTCTCGAGTCCCAATGTTATACTTGATTGTCGCAGACGTAGGTTTGGAGCAGCAATGGATCGAAGGTTCTTTGGGTCACAAACGAACTTTGAGGCAGAGACGCAACACGCGTCTTTCGCTGACGACGTTCGCGGACAATGGAGTCGCGAAAGCGTCGACACCCGCCCTCCCGGCGAAGCACTCGAGAACGAACGCAAGCGGCACAGCCCTGGGCTCAGCCACCTGGGTATGCTGGCGCTCGACTTCTTGCCTCTCACCGAACAGGCGCGGGCCTACGGCAGCCTCTCGGAACACGCCCGCGACTTGCTCGCGCAGATGCCGGTCGAACACACGGAGTTCCTTGTCTGCAAAGGCGGCCTGTGCATCCCGACCGATGGCGTGCTTCGCGTCGAAAGTTACCACGGCGCAGACTATGTGATTGGCGACTCGACCTGGGAACGCTGCCGGTCTCGTGCCCACGGGAAGCGACGGCTCGCAACCCGGATCGCGGAGATTGATCCCCACGACCTCGCAAACGAAGCCCTCGACGCCGATGATCCTGGCGATCCCGACGAACACGCTTCTCGCTGATCGACCTCGCGCCAATTGCGTGCCGCTCACTTACTCGCGACTTATTTGTGCAACCTAATGTGAGCAATTTTCAGGGGGAAAAAGTTCCTAACCTAGGGCCAGAATGCGCGAACCTATGCCATACTAGTGCGCACTAAAAAGTTGCACGATATGTGTGGTTCCCCCATAAGGCGGGGCCACCGAAAGGATGAGCGTTATGGCGGCAAAGGGCTCAAGCAGTGGGAAAAACTTCTGGACGAAGATGCTTTCCGCGCAAAAGGTAAAGCGCATTCTCGAAAAACGCGGCTTGGACCCAGAGTCGTTTCGCAAGAATTACGAGAGCGACACCAACCGAGGTCCGCGCCGGGCGTCTCGCCCTTCAGACAAAGAAGTGAATTCGGTTGAAGCCTTTTTGAAGACCGGCGACTACCCGGGATTGATGACTTCGCTTGGAACGAAGAGTCGACCCAAGGCCGACGCGGCGATCAGGCGCGTGGTCGCATGGAAGGGTCAAGGCGGAGTGAAGAAGCGGCGCCGCAAGTCATAAACCGAAGCGGCAATGCGCAGTGCGAATGACAGGGCAATGGACTTGCGCGAACGTCTTAGACGAAAGCGCCTACTGCGAAGCGAAGTGGTCCTTCAGGTAATCGATGATGTGCGCTGACTCGGGCATCCAGCGCACGTCGCCGTCCCCACCTTCGATGCGCAGGCAAGGCACCCTCTGGCTTCCGGTCGCGTTCACGAGATCTTGGAGATGCTCGCGGCTTTGGCTCACGTCGCGCGATTCAACGTCTTCGCCGAGCGACGACAGAAAACTCCGAACCCGCCGGCAAAATGGGCAGCTCGAAAATTCGTAGAGAGATAGTTTCTGTTCGGTGCCACTCATTGGACTCGTTGTCCGATCGTTTGTATTGCAGTTTGCAATCTAGCAGTCGGCTTCTACTCGGTCCGCATGCCCGCCGCCCATGATTGACGTTCGACCTTCGATCCCGGAAAGAGAAGTACGCCACACCCGATCACGTAGTTCCCCTTATCGGTCCGTCACACCGGCGAATGAGAGTGTCGGCCCTCAGTCGAAAACGTCGGAATCCCGACCGCAACGGCCCGAGGGTGCCGCGCATTGTGGCGTGCGGGAAACCCATAAGTATCTGTTATTAAAGGATAAATCAATACGGTGGCCCAAAAAGACAGAAATCGGCACGTCGGCTGCATAGGTATCGGTCATGACCATGTCCAGCGACGCGCCCTACGCCACCCATGACCAACATCCCGAACTCGTTGAGCAGCTGCTCACCCATAACGCCGAGCAGACGTTCTCATTTCTAGAGCTCGTCCTCTATGCGACCGAGTTCAGCGAAGACGAGATGGAAGTTGCAGACCTCGTCGACGCCATGTTTGACAGCGATTCGTTTCCGCTCCACGACATGCGCGACGACCGAATCGCAATCGCGTAGCGACAGCTTTACGACCCAGTCGGGGTGACGCGAGGTCCCAAGCTCGTGATGTCGCGCTGACCCCACGGGGCTGAGCGAACGACGCACTCCGTCGCGGCGTCACTCCCAGTACGACGAAAGACTGTCGACCATGAAACAGTGATCGCAGCTCATCGAACCCGACACGCATTATTCAGGGGCCTGACCTCGCGAGACTTGTTCAGCGGACTGCTAGTCTCACGCCGCGACTGGCTTCGAGTTGGTGTCAGTTGGTAGGTACCCGTTACTCGCGCCCAGCTGCGATGCATTCGTAGCGCGAGGCAGGAGTCTCGACATTTCCGATCATCGCCCGCCTGGCCGCATTCTATATCGCTACCTCGCCCGCGAGGTCGTTGGCCCGACGGTCTTCTCGCTGCTCGGGCTCACGACCGTTGTGCTCACGAAAGAATTGCTCGGCTACTCGGATCTCGTGATCAACCGCGGCCTCGGCGCCGACGCCGTGCTCCAGATCGCATTCTTTCAAGTCGTCCCACTCATGACGCTGGTCTTTCCCCTTGCAGTCTTGATGGGGGTCCTCGTTGCGCTCGGACGTTTAGGTGCAGACCTCGAAATCCTGGTGCTCGAAACTCTCGGCGTTCGTGCCACGAGACTCGCCGAACCGATCGGTGTTTTTGCGCTGGTGATGGCACTCGTATGTCTGTGGCTCTCCCTCGTCGCATCGCCTTGGGCGAGTCGCTCCCTCGACGAAGCCTTGGCCGCGCTTTCACGAGAGAACCCCGCCGCGCAAATGCGCGCGGGCAAGATCAATCGTTTCGGCGCCTGGCGTCTGGAAGCCCGAGAAGTTTCCGCCCGCGGCGACAAGTTGAAGAACGTGCTGCTTTGGATGCCCGATCTCGGCGACACCCTATTTGCGACGTCGGGAACCCTCACCGCAAATGCCGATGGCGGCATCGACATGACCCTACACGACGGACGCGTGATCTTGGAACCCAAGGAAGGTCCACGTCACATCGAATTCGCATCTCTCAAGGCGACGCTTCCGAACAGCGACAAACCCATCGAGCGGAACGACGACGACACACTCACCGGCTTCACCATGGCCGCGCTTCAAGTGGAAGCCGAACACGAGGTTGCAAGAGACAAGCGCTACCCCGACGCCCTCGTGGAATGGCATCGTCGACTCAGCACGCCCGTCACCGCCTTGATTTTTGGGCTGATCGCGATCCCGCTCTTTCTGACTCGCAAAGAATATTCTCGCTCAGCGGGGGGTATCTGGGGCCTTGGAACCATCATCGTTTACTTCGGCCTCGTCCAACTCGGCGACGGTCTGATCCAAGATCAAACGCTAAGCGCGGCGGTCGGGGTTTGGCTCCCCAACCTGATCGTGGGTGCGGTCGGGGTGTGGCTGTTTTCGACGATCGCGAGCAAGGGCGTGTTCGGACGCGAAGTCGACCGTCAGCGCGGCACACAGAGCAAGCGTCGCGAACGCAATTTCCGCGGTGCGCGCCGCTGGGCGCTACCCCGCTACGTCGCCGGGCGCTTTTTGCAGTACGCCCTGCTGGCGTTTGGGGTATTGCTTTCGGCGTATTTGTTGATCGACATCCTCGAACGCTTGAGTTGGTTTGCGAAATACGAAGCGACGGGGATGGAAGTGGTTCGCTTTTATGGCGCACGAATCCCGCTGCTGGCGTCTCGCGTGATCCCGATGTCGCTGCTCGTCGGAACCGCACTCACCGCAAGCCATCTCGCGGTACAAGGTGAGTTGATGGGCATGCGGACATGCGGCATCCCCGCTTCGCGGGCGATGTTCCCGGTGCTTGTGATCTGCGTTGCAATGATCCCGCTCTACTTCTTGCTCAACAACGAAGTCATCCCTCGCGCCGCCGCAAAGCAAGACGAGATCAAGCAGAACGAAATCAAACAGCGCAATAAGTCAAAAACAACGCGCACCGCGAAGACAGCACAACGGCCTCCCGTTTGGTATCGGGTGAGCGGTCAGCTGTATCAGGTTGGACGCCTCGACGCGAAAGGCGGCGAAGCTGAAGAGATCGCGATCTACGATCTCGAGAAGAACGGCTTGCCCGTACGACGCACATTCGCCGACTCAGCGCGCTATATCGGCAAAGGAAACTGGCGCCTCAACAATGCGCGCAACTTCGAGTTCGTGGGCGACCGCTTCTACGAAACCGAAGCCATTCAGTTTGCAAAGCTAGGCAAAGAGTTGCCTGCGCAAATCGACACCATGCACTTCAGCATTGCCCAGTTGCGCGCCGAAATTCAGGAGGTCGAAGCCAACGACCTCGATGCCACCGCGCTCGAGGTCGATTACTACGGCAAGCTTGCTTCGCCACTCATGTGCATCGTGCTCCCCGCGATCGTTCTGTTTTTTGCGGTGATGGGGCCGCCCTTCCCTAGCTCCTCCACCACGTTGCTCGTGAGCGGCGTCTTGGGCATTGGCTCCGTTCTCTTAAGCGGAACGGGTGCATCACTTGGGTATGGCGGTGCGATTTCGCCGATGGTGGCAGGCTGGGGGCCAGCCGTGTTCTTAGCCATCATTGCCGCCATACTTGCGGCCAGAGTTGGCGGCCAAGGTTTTGGGAAGCGCACGTAGTCGGTCGAGCCTGTGTAGTGGGTACGCGTTTTGGGTCGGCGGCAACTTCAGGAAAGGAAACAGCATGCTTGACGAGAGTGTTTGGGATCGGACCGCCATTGGTATCAACGAAAGCGAGCTATTGAGTCCCGCGGCGTACAACGCTGCAATCGGGATGGTTCTGTTTTGGGGCTTCGGCGTAAACTTCTACATGGTGCAAAACATCCCGCCCGAAGCCGCAATGCAGTTTGGGTTCTGGCCCTTCATGATCGGCTACATGGCGTGCTGTTTCGCGGGCGTCATGATCTACTCACGCTCGGACAACCCGGCGATCAGCTTCGTTGGCTACAACCTGGTCGTGCTGCCGTTCGGGCTTGTCATCAACACCATTGTCGCGGGTTACAGCCCTGGCGTCGTGCTCGAAGCGATCCGAGTCACGGCCGGCGTGACGATCGTCATGATGTGCCTCGGCAGCATGTATCCCGCGTTCTTTCAGCGTATCTCCGGCGCGCTCACCATGGCGCTGCTCGGCGTCATCATCGTCGAGATGGTGGGATACTTCTTCTTCGACTTTCATCACGGGATCTTCGACTGGGCCGTGGCGGCGATTTTCTGCGGATACATCGGCTACGACTGGGGGCGCGCAAACCAGATCCCCAAGACGTTGGACAATGCCATCGACAGCGCGGCCGCGATCTACATGGACGTGATCAACTTGTTCTTGCGGGTACTGCGCATCATGGGCCGCCGCTAGGAGTCTGCGCGGCAGAAGGTGTGCGTGACCCGATGTGGAGACAATCTCGATGGCAAGGCGCGAAAGCGCCGCTCTCGCTGGCTACAGCTAGTTTTCGCAACGCAGGTAGCGGCATTGGATCCGCGTTTGGGCGCATGCGCCTTCTGTCGCGCGGACTCCTAGGCCAAACGACTAAACAGCAGCGGGCAGCGCCTTTCCATTTTCGACCCGGTAGATTCGGTCGGCAATGTTGGCAAGCTGAGTCTGGTGAGAGACCGCAAGGATCGTCACCGTGCCTCGCAGTTCGAGCATCGTCTTCCAGAGACTGGCTTCGGTCTCGGGGTCGAGGGAGGTTGTAGCCTCATCGAGAATAAGCAATGCAGGTTTGTGAACGAGCGCGCGTGCGATTGCGATGCGCTGCCTCTGCCCCCCTGAGATCATCGCACCCCGTTCGCCTACGCGGGTGTCAACGCCGTCGGGCAGCTTCAAAATGAACTCCCACGCACCTGCAGCACGCAGCGCCGCTTCGACTTCGGCATCGCCGAGCCCGTCCTCACCGAGCGTCACGTTCACCCGGATCGTGTCGTTGATGAGAAACATTTCTTGGGGCACGTACCCAATTCGTTCCCGCCAGGCACGCTTGCTCACTTGGTCGAGGGGAACGCCATCGATCGCGACCGTCCCCGAATCGGCTTCCACCAAGCCGATCACCAGATCGCTAAGCGTTGTCTTGCCCGAGCCTGACGGACCGACCAGCGCGGTGATCTCTCCGGCTGGAATTTCGAGCGACGCCTCGTCGAAGACAACGTGGTCACCGTACTGAAGCGAAATGGCATCAAGGCTGATCTGCTGCTCGAGCACCGGTGCTTGCTCACCTGTGTCGACTTCGCGTTCGACGAGGGTTTGCGCAATGGTTTTTTCGATCGCCCAGTACGCGCTTTCTTGTGTCGTGAGATTTTGATACTGCCGCTGCGCTCGGGCAAGTTGGGTGAGCAGGCGCACAAATACGAAACCCAAGACAAGCAACCGTGAGGGCGGCAGCGCGAGGTAAACCATGCAGAAGCCGAACACGAACACCAGACACGTGGCAATGATCGGTTCTTGCACCGCAGCCAATGCTTCGGTCGCGAGCACTTTGCGCTGCAGGGCGCGATTCAATTTGGCGGTGTCTTCCGAAAGCAGCGGAACAATTTGGTTCTCTCGAGACATCGCCTTCACCGGCTTGAGCGCCTGCAACGTATCGGACAGTCGGTTGATCAGGTTCCGCATCAAGACGGTTTGCTTGTTGCCCGCCTTTCGCGTCGCGCGCACGAGTGGCGCAAGAAGCACCATGCCGATGACCGAAGAAACGAAAGCAGCGACCATCGCTTCCCAAGAAATCAAAAACGCAATCACCGTATAGAAGAAGCTATTGATAAGTAGTGAGAGCACCGTCGTCGCGTAGAGGTACGCCGTTGCTGAGCGTTCAGATTCAGTCGAAAAAGCGTTGGTCATGATGCCCATGCGCTGATCAACGAAGTAGCGCCACCTTGCACTCATCAACGCTTCTAACAAGCGCAAGCGTAAATCGGTTGCGGACTGCGCGACCGTGTAACCCACCTGCCTCTTTGCGGCGATGACCAGCCCCGCTTTCACGATCAACGTCGAAAGCAGAACGATGGCCAGATTCGTAAGCGTGACTTCGATCCCCATGCTTGTGAGCAGGTCTGCGACACGACGTTCAATATCTGTTTCACCGCCAAGCTCTGCCGCATCGGTGCCGGACTGTTGGCGCAACACAAGTGCGAACAGCGGCAACATCGCGCCAATACCGACGCCTTCGGCCAGGGCGGCAAAGATCAGCCCCAGCACCATGAGCGCACTCGATATCGGGTAGTTGCGAGCGAAGACGAAAAACAGATGCATGATGAAAGGCGCATACTAGAGCGGTCCAATCTTGATTGCACCGAGGTCCTCTCCAACAATCCAACGCGGATTGACCCTGCAAAGCGTTGGTCCAGCACCGAAAAGATCGATCGCCCCCTGGGGAACTGTTGTCAATTCTTTCACGACTCACGATGCTTCGAAACTCGACCGCACCGAATTGTAGGTCGCGTTTCGCGAGCGCGACGTTCAACTTCGATCAACACGCGCGAAGCGAAACAACCCACCGGAGTATCCATCGTGCGAATCGCATCAATCGAAATTGGAAACGGAGCGCCCCTCGCACTGATCGCGGGCCTAAACGTCTTGGAAAGCGAAGCGCAAACCCTCGACGCCGCGCGACGCTTTGGCGCGATCGCCAAACGCCACGACCTGCCGCTGATCTTCAAAGCGTCATTCGACAAAGCGAACCGGTCCAAAGTGTCGGCGTATCGCGGGCCGGGCATCGATGCCGGGCTCGAGATCCTCGCCACGGTCAAGCGCGCAACCGACTTGCCCATCATCACCGATGTCCATGAACCCGAACAAGCGAAGCTCGCCAGTAAAGTCGTCGACTGCTTGCAAGTGCCCGCGTTCTTGTGTCGACAAACCGACTTACTTGCAGCGTGTGCCGCGACAGGGCTACCCGTGAACGTCAAGAAGGGGCAGTTCATTGCACCGGCAAACATGCAAGCCGTCGTCGAGAAACTTTCGCACTTCGGTTGCGACAACGTGTTGCTCACCGATCGCGGCACCCAGTTCGGATACAACGACCTCGTTGCCGACATGTCGTCACTCGTGGTGATGCGCGACTTCGCGCCGGTCTGCTTCGATGCAACCCACGCGGTACAACAACCCGGTGCACTCGACGGCGCTTCGGGAGGACGTCGCGAAATTGTCGCACCGCTTGCACGCGCTGCGGTCGCCGTTGGAATTGACGTGCTTTTCCTCGAAGCCCACTCGGCCCCGGCATCTGCACCCGTCGACGGACCCAGCCAAATCACTTTTGACGAACTCGATTCGCTGCTTGGCACGGTCTGCTTGCTCGACCAAGTTGTTCGCGCTTCAGAGCAAAGCGGATGACCACCACCCCACGGGGTTTGACCGCGAACGTGACCATCAGCGCCTGCGCATGAATGGTTCTAGGCCTGGAATTCAGATACAGTTGCGGCCGTTCGCGATTCGCCGCCGCGATTTGCATGACCTTAAAACAGTTTGTGTGCGCGGCTTTCGCAGTACTGGACAACTGAACCACCGTCAATTCAGAAACGCATCCAAGAACCAGATCCAGCGACGAGAGAGCGATCGCAACGCTCTGACTGCCAGGTTTGAACGGCGGCGAAACAGCAACAAAGCAATTCACCAGACTCAAATCAAAGCGCAGCGCGAACAAGATCTTCGGAGGGGTGCGGGCCCATGAAAGCCATCATCGTGAGTGCGGGACAAGGGAAGCGACTGCTCCCGCACACGGAAGACAAACCCAAGTGCATGATCCCGGTCTTCAACGACCTTTCAGTTCTTGAAGTGCAGCTTCACGCGCTGGCCGAGTGCGGCGTCACCGACGTTTCGATCATGGTCGGCTTCCGCGCCGAACAAGTAGAAAAGAAACTCGCCGAGCGCCCGATCCCCGGCCTTACCGTGCGCACCTGTTTCAACCCCTTCTACGCGATGAGCGACAACCTTGCGACGGTATGGCTCGCGCGCCCCGAAATGAGCGAAGACTTCATTCTGCTCAACGGCGACACGTTGTTCGAAGTCGACTTGCTCGCAAAGGTGCTGGACGGACCGAAGGTGCCGATCACGGTCACCGTCAACGAAGCCCCCGAATACGACGAAGACGACATGAAGGTTCACCTCGACGAAAACAAACGGCTAACTGAAATTGGCAAGACCCTCGACGTCAACTCAGTCGATGCCGAATCCATCGGGATGCTCGTGTTCCGCAGCGAAGGCGTAACCATTTTGAAGAACGCGCTCGATCGTGACATTCGCACTTCGGAAGGCCTCACGAACTGGTACTTGAAGGTGATTGGAAACATCGCCCTGGAGCATCCGGTGGAGACTGCGAACATCACCGGGTTGTGGTGGGGCGAAGTCGACTGTGAAGCGGACTTGACCCACGTGCGAGAGTCCCTCGAGAAACTCCAGCAGAAGCATCTCGTCGGGCTTTAAGTTTTGCCGGACCTTCGCTTCGATGTTCTCGTCCTTGCGGGACGCAGAGACGAGAACGACGAACTCGCCGCAGCGGCTGGGGCCACGCACCGTGCGCTCCTCGACATTGCGGGCACGCCGATGCTCGCGCGCGTGCTCACAACGCTTATGGCCCACGACCGCATTGACTTGATCTTGCTGTGCAGCGACGCCCCGGAACTCTTGCAAGAGGTTCCGGCGATTGCGGACATGGTTTCGAGCGGCCGCGTTCAACTCTTGCCAGCGGCCGAGTCTCCGAGTCGCAGCGTGCTTGCGGGGATCGATTCACTCACGGCGCGAGACAACAACAGCAAGCCTCTGCTCGTCACGACCGGGGACCACGCGCTGCTCGATCACGGGATGCTCGACTTCTTTCTCGACGCATCGCACGACGCCGCCCAAGCAGGCAATGCCGACGTCACCCTCGCGCTGGTGTCCGAAACCATCATTGCCAAGCGTTTTCCCGACGTCGCGCGCACCTACCTGCCCTTCCGTGGCGAACGGTACAGCGGCGCCAACCTCTTCGGGTTCATGAACCCCGACGCACGCAAGGTGGCGATATTTTGGCGCACCGCCGAAGAACATCGGAAACAGCCGTGGCGCATGGTGAGCAAGTTCGGCTTCCTTTCACTTGTGCTCTTCATATTGCGACGCCTGGATCTGGCCTCGGCGTTTGAACGCGTTTCGATGGCCGTTGGAGCGCGCGTCGTCGCAATCGAAATGCCCGTCGCCGAAGCGGCCGTCGACGTCGACAAAGTAAGTGACTGGATGCTCGTCAACCGCGTATTCGATGAACGTGCGGCAGCAGCCGCGAACGACACCACGACTTAGGAGCCCCTTCAATGCGAAAGATCTTTTGGATCAGTTCCGTGGTCTTGTTCGTCGCTGGCGCAGCGAGCCTGGCACTCACGGCGTACCTCTGGTTCGGCGATTGGCCCGAGGACGTCAAAGAGATCATCGACTTCGAACGCTCGGTGGCCGAAACAGAACACGCACCGCTGACGCCACTCGTAATGAACATTGGATCGCGGAGCACCATGTCCCTCGACGGCACATGGAAGGCACTTGTCGACCCCAACAAGTCGATGCTTGGGCGTTTGTTCGGCGTGATCGCGCGCAACGCGCAGCCCGAAGGTCCGAGCGAGCTTCTCGAGTTCAGCTTCGACAACGGACAAATCCTCAACGTCCCGGGCGACTGGAACACCCAAGACGATCGTCTTTACTTTTATCGCGGCATGGTCTGGTACAAGCGCACGTTCGACTACGGCTTCGACTTCAACAAGCGCTCCTTCCTCTACTTCGGCGCAGCCAACTACGACGCTTCGGTTTACTTGAACGGTAAGCGCGTCGGTCGACACGTCGGCGGCCACACCGCGTTCAACTTCGAAGTCACCGGGCTCTTGGAAGACGGCGAAAATTTGCTCGTGGTGTCGGTCGACAATGAACACGCGGCCAACGACATCCCAACACCGATGACCGACTGGCAAAATTACGGCGGCCTCACCCGCAGCGTCTCACTCGTTCATGTGCCGCGAACCTTCTTGCGCGAGTACCACGTACAGCTCGCCAAGGACGACCCGAAGCGGATCAAAGGCTGGGTGCTGCTCGACGGTGAGTACCCCTCACAGAAAGTAAAAATTTCGATCCCCGAACTCGGTGTCGAAACTGAAGTGAAAACCGGCGCCGACGGGCGCGCAGAGATCGACTTCGCGGCAAGCCCGCAACTTTGGTCGCCTGAAGAGCCGAAGCTCTACCGGGTCGAGATCACTTGCAACGACGACGCGGTGGTTGACGAGATTGGCTTTCGCACCATCGAAGTGTCGGGCACCGAAATTATCTTAAACGGTGAGAGTGTCTTCTTGCGCGGGATCTCGATGCACGAAGAGGCCGGACTTGGACGCGGTCGCGTCAACGCGAAAGAGCACGCCGACTGGCTGCTCGGCCAAGCCAAAGAACTCAACGCGAACTTCATTCGCTACGCCCACTACCCCTACAGCGAAGTGATGACCCGAGCGGCAGATCGCGCGGGCTTTCTCGTCTGGGCCGAAATTCCCGTCTACTGGAACGTCGATTTTGAAAACCCGTACACCCAGGAGCTGGGTCGGCGGCAACTGGGCGAAATGATCGGTCGGGACCGCAACCGCGCGTCGGTGATCTTCTGGTCGATTGCGAATGAAACGCCGATCAGTGACGCGAGAAACGCGTTCATGCAAGACATGGTCGACACAGTGCGGGAGTTAGACCCCACACGCCTCATTTCGGCCGCCATCCTCACCGGCCCCGAGATGCTCCTCACAATGCTGGGCTCAAATGTCCTGCCCATGGCGATGGGGCTCGACTTTTTGTCTGCCGAAGAATGGGTTCTCCGCATCGACGAAGACCCTTTGGCCGAAATCGTCGACGTCCCTGCCCTCAACGAATACTTCGGCTGGTACTACTCGACGCCACTCGCCGCGATGTCCCCAATTTCCGCTTATACCGCGCGCAAGACGGTGATCGAAAACATGCACCGGGTGCGGTTCAAAACCGCCTTCGAAAAGCCACTCATCATCAGCGAGATGGGGGCCGGCGCGAAGTACGGCAAGCACGCAAGCGAAGATGAACTCGTGACCTTCAGCGAGGAATACCAGGCGATGGTTTACCGCGAGCAACTCGCCATGCTCGAAGCACAACCGCAGATTCGCGGATTGTCGCCCTGGATCTTGAAAGACTTCCGCTCGCCCATGCGCTTGTATCAAGGCGTGCAGGACTATTGGAACTTGAAGGGACTGATCTCCGATCAAGGTGAGAAGAAGTTGGCGTTCTCGGTTTTGCGGGACCACTATGACCGACGTGCGGACCGACGTGCGGACCGACGTACGGCCAAGCGTCCAGCTGAACAAGCACTGTAGTCGTTCCCCGGCGAAGCGGACGCCCGACTAAGCGTCTAGTCGATCGAGCAGCGGTTCGGCGTTGCCGACTTCTTCGAATGTGCGCGCCTGTTCGTTCCAGCCACGGGTCCGCAGCGAGATCTTGAACCTCGCGCCCTCACCTTCTTGCGCGCGTTCGATCTGATACAGATGATACTGCGCGGTCTTTTCGGGGTTGGGTCCGGCGTACGAAGCCGACCGAACCCCGACGACTGGAATCGTCCCCTCATTCGATTGAAGCGCCTTAAACTCGCTACGATGGTTGTGTCCATGGATCACGAGATCCGCGCCGGCGCGCTCCAGGACCCCGCGCAGCTCGGGTGAATCGACGAGCCGGCGTCGCCTTGTCACGTGTCCATCGACGACCGGGTGATGCACCAAGACAACACGACAAAGGTCACGTTCGCGGAGCGATTTCAAGGTCTTTTCGAGCTGTTCAAGTTGATCGCTACCGACTTTGCCAGCTGCGACGAACGGCGGCGTTGGGATCGCGGACCATACGCCAACGAGCGCGAGATCACCGCGAATCCGAACACTTGGCAAATTCCCTGGAAATGAGAACGCGTTCGAGTTGTGGGGATTTGCGTTGTTTTCCGATGCGGCGCCTTCGTTTGTATCCGATGCGAGATAGTCAGCCCAAAGCGCCCAAGCCCGCTCGACACTCACGCCAACATAGGCGTCGTGATTGCCTGGAACGACGGTCACCCATTGCGATGACCCGAGCTTTTCAAGCATACGGCTCGCGGCTTCGAACTCGTGGGGAAGCGCGATGTTGATCAGGTCTCCCGTGACCGCGACGTGGTCGGGCGACTCGCGCTGAATGTCTTCGAATATCGCTTCGACGACATGGCGCTGGTAATGCCTATGCCGGTTGATCGTCCACGAAAGCCAACCGAAAAAGCGCTTGTTCAAGAGCGATGTCGCGCCCGCACCGGTCGGGTCGGTGGCGTGAAGATCCGAAAGATGTCCAAGAGTGATCAAGAATTGATACTCGTTTCGTGTGTGGTGCGCATTTCGCCTAATCCCCGCAGGCTATCTCACTGTCAATCTCTGTGATAGCCTGAAACTTCTGCGGCGATCAGGTGTCGAATTGAACGCGGTGAGCGAGGCACGGTCTTCGCCTTGACCGACCGATTGATCGCCATGTTGATCGTTGCTTCAAGCCGACGACCGAGCATTGCCCGAGCCGGTCTTGAATGTCGTGTTGTAATATCGCGAACCAACGCTGACAATGTTGATTGCCCCGACCATACCGACCGCACCGACCGCGCTGAGTCCCGCCGCTGTATCCATTGCGATGACCTGTTCTTGCGCCAGCCCAAACACCAAAAACTCCACGCGTCACAAGGACACCTCACGATGCCCTCTAGCGCGCCCCAGACGCCGATCGAGCTACGAGCGATCTTGATCCGTCGCGAGAAGACAGACGGCCCTGCCCTCAAGATCTGGGGCATCGAAGCCATTGAGCGACAGAAGCGCTGTGCGACACGCCTCGGCGCGACGCGCTGCGACGTCTTTGACTCTGGCGACTTTCCACCCATCGATCCCGAACATGCGCGCTACGTAGTGCTCCGAACCGACCTCGTTTACGACGAGCGCTTACTTGAGGGGCTCATCGAAGCTGGCAATGTTGTCCTCACCGACAAACTTCCTGGCAAGCAGGCCGGCGAAGCGATGGCGGCGCACGTCGAGCCCCACAACCTCAACGCGGCCGTCGCGGCGGTTCGAAGCCTCGACTACCAAAGGCCGGGTGCAAACCCCTCCGAAATTCCTCCCAACTCAGAATCCGCCGAAGAGGCCTCTCCTCAAGCCTTCCGCTTCGCCGAAATTCTCGACCTGGCTCCTGCTTTCAACCAGAAGCTCCGTAAGCTACTGCCTCCATTTGTTTTTCAGGTCGAGGCCGGAAATATCCTGAAGATCGAGAACGCGATCTTCGGGGCATCGTATAAAGGAATCACCGACCTGGTGACCAAATGGGTGTGGCCCCTGCCCGCTCGCGCATTCACCCGTGTATTGGCAGCGCGCGGCGTACGTCCAAATAGTGTGACTGCTGTCAGCTACGTCCTTACCGTGCTCGCCACTTGGTTTTTTATAGAAGGTTGGTTCATCCAAGGCCTCGCCGCCGGTTGGTTGATGACCTTCCTCGACACCGTCGACGGCAAGCTCGCCCGCTGCACGCTCACGTCGAGCAAGCTTGGCGACGTCCTCGACCACGGCCTCGACCTCGTACACCCGCCGTTCTGGTGGGCCGCTTGGGCCTGGGGGCTCGCCGCCAACTTCGAAGGATACGAAGTTGCGACATCCATCGTCGTTGGGGGGTACGTCACAGGGCGCCTACTCGAAGGCGTCTTTCTTTGGTCCTTCAAACAAGAGATGTTCACGTGGCGACGCTTCGACGGCTACTTCCGCACGGTAATCGCACGGCGCAACCCAAACCTGCTTCTTTTGAGTGTCGGCGTTGGCTTTGAGCGACCCGATCTTGGTTTTTTCGCAGTCGCCGCATGGACTGTCGTGGCCAACGTCGTGCCGATCATTCGAATCGCCCAGGCATTCGTCGAACGCCGCCGGGGTGTCGAGATCAAGTCTTGGTACGAAGACGCTATGAAGATCGCACCCACAAGCGAAGCCGTTCATAACGAAACTCGAGAAAGCACTTGAAACGACCGTTCACGGCACTCTGGGCCGCCTCGGTTTTTTTACTCTCGACCCTTTGTCCATTGCCGTCCTTCGCCGGCGGACCTCCCCCACGCGATCTCGCGACACCCGAGGCGCGTCGCTTGAAGGGAGGCGATGCGTCGGAATACTGGGATCTCAACATCGAACTCGAACAGGGCTATCGCGTCTTCGCGCGTTTTCTGATTACCAACGAAGGGCCGGGCAAGCAGAACGGAACCGCGGTGGGTCATGTCATTTCGCCCAGCGGGAAGACGACTCAGTTTCGAAACGGTCGCTTGGAAAGTGGTTGGGAGCTTTCGCGAGACGGTCTCGACCTCGACATTGGCAAGAGCCATCTCGACCTTCACGCCGGCATGTACAAACTGAAGGTCAACAAATCGGAAGCAATGATTCGCTTTAATTTTGCGCCCAACGCTTTGTTTACCGTTCCAAAAACAGTGACGGGCAAGAATTATCGCGTGGACTTGCTGGCGCTCGGCGCCGCGACGTCTGGCACGATTCAAGTGAAGGGCATGGCGACGCCGGTTTCGCTTCGCGGCCGGACGACCGCGACCCACACGGTGTCGAAAACCGCCGAAACGGACGTGAACATTCGGCGGACTGAGTTTGTGTTTCAACCGCTCGGAATGGCTGCGCAGAACGAATCCGCGCTCTATATCTCAAGTTTTCTTAGCCCGCGGGGAAAACGAACCCGCTGGCTCGCTGCCCTGAAACCCGACTGCGATCACGCGTTTGCGGCCGCGCCCGCGAATCCTGCAACGAAAAGCCCCGCGGGTGTCCGCGAAACCGCGACAAAAGCGCCAAACTCACAGTGCGTGAGAAAAATTGAGGCCCGCAGCGGGTTTGACCTGGTTCCGGGACATGCTAAAAACCCGCCGTCGTCGAGAATCGGATCAAAATCGTATTGGATTCCACCCGTATTTTCACTTCAAGAGAGGCTTCAAGGGAAGGGCGGAGAAGGCGAGATTAAACTCGGGGAACGGATTCTCCGACACAAGCCTCTAGACGATCTTCCCGGGCCAATTCGATTCATCGCGGGTCTTAGAACCAAGCCGCGACGCATATGGTCTACAGCGGAGTTTGACGTTAGGCTCCCGCAGAGTTTGAGCACCAACCAGAGTCAAATCAAACCTAATCAATTCCAGGGCCAGGGCGTCGCGACGGTCAGCTTCTTGAACCCAGTGCCGCGCCCATGAGCAAGTCAGGTACACCCCTCTAGTACCGATCGACCCCTCGGAGACACAAAATTGCGAATCGGCCTACTAAATAACCTCCGGGCTGGGAGGAATGATGCACAGGTCGAGCGACTGCTCGGCTTCTTGCGTCGCCATCCCGATGTCGTCCACGCGGAAACAAATTCTGCGGACGTGGTCCCCGAGGCGCTCGCCGATCTGGCCCGCCAAGAAGTCGACATTCTCGTCGTCAACGGCGGCGACGGCACGCTCCAGTACGCGCTGACCGAGATCCTTGAGAACCAGGCCTTCGATGGCCGTGTACCGATGATCGCACCGCTTCGTGGCGGCCGGACCAATATGAGCGCCGGCGACCTGGGCGCGAGCAAAGATCCGGTCCGGGGCTTCGCCTCCCTGATCGATGACATCGAAAACGGCCACCTGAGCGAGCGGGTCTTCCCGCGCCAGGTCCTGCGAGTGCAGCATGACGTCAACGAGCAGGCCGAATACGGCATGTTCTTTGGAATCGGGGTCATCCACCGGGCGATCGGCCTGAACCATCAGTGGTTCGAAAACGAACGTGCCCACGGCGCCCAGGGCGCATTGGGCGCGACGCTCGTCACCGCCAGCTTGCTCGGCCGCCTCGCCACCGGCGACCACACGGGCATCCTGCAGCCGGACAAGGTTCAGGTCATGATCGACGGCGAACTACAGGACCGCAGCGAGTTCTTCATGATGCTCGCCAGTTCCCTCGACAATTTATTTTCGCGCATGAGCCCGTTCTGGGGCACCGGCCCCGGCGGCGTTCAGTTCTCGACCATCGCGAGCAACGCCCATCGCATTCCGCGCTCACTGGCTGGCATTTTGCGCGGCAAGCCGCTCCCGCACGTCACCGAAGAGAATGGCTTCTTGAGCCGCAATGCGAAGCGCATCCAACTCAGTCTTGACTGCGGCTTCACGGTAGATGGCGAACTGTTCGATCCGCGCCCGGGACGAATCATCGAACTCACTGCGGATCGCACGGTCCAGTTCGTCCGCACTTGATCCCGGAACCCTACGATCCTGCGCCCCGTCGATGATCGACCTCGACTCACCACTCGCAGCGCTCGTATCCGTCGAACTCGACACCGAGGCACCGCCACCCGCACGCGCGTTGGCAGAAGCGATCCGCCGCGAGCGCGGCGACGTTGCGAGCATCCTCTTTTATGGCTCGTGTCTGCGCAAGAAGACCAACATGGGGGTCTACGACTTTTACGTGCTCGTGGACCAATACCGAGACACGTACGACTCGACGCTCCTCGCGATCGGAAACCAGATCTTGCCCCCGAACGTCTTCTATATCGAAACCGAATTTAAAGGTGAAATCCTGCGTTCGAAGTACGCAGTCCTAACGCTGCAGGACTTCGAACGTTGCGTCCAGCCCGATTGCATCCACCCGTATATTTGGGCCCGCTTTTCTCAGCCTTCACTTCTCGCGTACGTGCGGGACAACGAAGCCCGCGACCACGCGATCCGCTGTGCGAGCCAAGCCGTGGTCACATTGGTGCAACGACTCATGGTCTTTTTGCCCGCCAATAATCGCATCCAACGTTTTTCAGCGTCGGCGCTTTGGCAAACCGCATTCGCCCTGACGTATGGCGCCGAGCGACGGGTCGAAACGGACGAGCGCATTTCGAGCAACTACGAGAGCGCGCCGGAACGTTACGATCGGGCCGCGAAAATTGCGCTTCAGATGCTCGAAGAATCGAAATGGATCGAGCGCGCATCGACGCGGGGAGAGGGCGCCGCCTACGAAGTCGAGATGTCGCCCATGCGTCGCAAGAGGATGCAGTGGCGTTGGCATGTTTCAAAACCGATCTCGCGGGTCTTGGTCATTGGACGTTTGCTCAAGACGGCGTTCACGTTTGGAGACTGGGTTCCGTATGCGTTGTTCAAGTTGGAAACCCACACCGGCCAACCGATCGAGCTCACGCAGCGACAGCGCGAACATCCGTTGATCTTTGCCTGGCCCGTAATTTGGAAGGTCTACCTGCGTCGATAGCGCGCGGCACCCCGTAACGGAGAAGCGGCCGGATGGAACCGATCGGATCAAGTACATCGATCGATCGCGCGACCGGCCGTTGGCTGCGTCGTACCCCCGGCAATCCATTTACGAAGCTCCATACCGCGCTTTACTTGATGGCGTGGGTGCTCGTGATGGCGCAGGGGTGGGGGGCGTACATCGGGAGTAACCCGACCGCGCAGCTTCACGACCCGGCGGAAACCTCGGCGCGAATCGCGAACCGCGATCTTCAGCTCGCTGCATCCGCGGAGAGGGCAGGGCAGTTCGATGGTTTCACGAGCCTGATCCATGACTCGCCGGAAGACGTGCTCGAAACTTCGATTTGGAATCATTACGACGTACTCAGCGTTGTTGCCGAGAGCGACGACAATGCGGAAGAAGTCGTCCATGCATCGGACCACACGAACATTCGACTTACGATCTTGCTCACCGAAGCGGGACGCATCGACGAGGCACGCGGGCGCATCCCAGAGATTCGCGATCCGAGCCTACGCGCGGCGTTGGCAAGCCTTTACGGCGAAGAACCCGCCCCGAGTGATCAGCAGCGATTGGGAGCCATGGTTGAACTCACCACGGCGGGCATCGAAGAATGGATGCTCGAGCGCGTCGTGGTTCGCACCTTGAGCGACCTTAGAGAAGACTTGCGCGAAGAAACCCTCGACGAAGTCTTGGGCGCCCCCAACACCAAGCAACAGTTTGGCCACGATGCACTCGCGGCAGCCAATCTACTGCTTGTCGCCCTTGGCGTATTCCTGCTACTTCCGCCGGTCTTTCGAGTTTTTGCCGGAGATTCGCGCGCGTCCTTTGGCTCACCTTGGTCTGCATCACTCGGTTGGGCGGTGATCATCCGTGCGGACTTTTGGAACCGCTTGTACTTCTTCACCGTGCGCGAGTTCGGCATCGCATTCGACAACCCCAGTTGGCTTTCACCGTTCTACACATGGGGCACCATCATTGCGTCGCTCCCGATGCTCTGGCTCATCTATCGACATCTCGGTAGCGGCTCGCGTGCAGGCGTCGCAAAAACCTTCGGGATCGACTTCGCGAGCTTGCGAAGCACGGGTATCGCACGACTCGCAACCGCCGCCGTCGCGATTGACCTCATGGGCGTTACCGCGATTGGTTGGGGTTTGTACTGGCTGGGGGTTTCGGGCGTCTGGTCGGAAGGGCTCGATGAGACGCTCATCTTCGGTACTGCGCTTGAAGCAACCATGTCGTCCCTCGACTACGTCGTCTGGACACCGCTGTTCGAAGAAATTCTTTTTCGCGGTCTTGTGTTCTTCACCCTGCGCAGCCGCATGGGCGGCGTGCAAGCGGCTGCGTTTAGTTCGTTGCTCTTCGGCGTCGTGCACTTCTACTCGTTTCCCGGCTTTTTGATGACCTTCTGGAGCGGGTTCGTTTGGGCGATGGTGTTCGAGCGCGGGCGAAGTCTCGTGCCCAGCATCTTTGCGCATTCGGTTTATAACGTGATGTTTGTTTTGGGAACGTTGTTGGTCTATCGCTAGCGCGGCGGTTCGAAGCCCACACGGGCGCTGTGATAATGTCTGCACGTAATGCAGATCAGGAGCACGACATGCCTTCCGTACTGATCACCGGCGGAACTTCGGGAATCGGAGCCGCGGCCAGCACTGCGCTTGCCGCCAAGGGCTACCGGGTCTTTGCCGCGAGTCGCACCGAACCCGTCGAACCTTTAGGCGATGGCATCGACTGGGTCGCGATGGATGTATGCGACGACGAATCGGTCGACAAAGCCGTCACCCAAGTCATTGCATCGTGTGGTTCGCTCGACGCTCTCGTGTGCTGCGCTGGTTTCGGCATCTTCGGAAGCATTGAAGAAGTCTCGATGGAAAACTCAGACCGCCAGATGGATACGAATCTCGGCGGCACCTTGCGTGCAATCAAAGCCGTGTTGCCTCACATGCGCGAGGCACAGAAAGGTCGCATCGCCCTCGTCGGTTCGATTGGCGGGCGCGCACCGATCCCGTTTCAGGCCCACTACTCGGCGAGCAAAGCCGCGGTCGAAGCGATCGCAGGTGCGCTGTTCAATGAGGTCCGTCCTTATGGAGTGCAGGTAAGCCTTATCGAACCCGGTGACATCAACACCCCGTTTAACGCCGCGATGGACTGGGAAGAAGGCAACACATCCCACTACGAAGAAAGAATCCGTCGCTGCGAAGCGGTGATCCGCGAGTCTTTGCCGAAGGCGCCCGGCCCCCAGGTTGTTGCCGATGCCATCGTAAAGGCGCTGACTGCCACGCGTCCGCGCTTTCGCTACACGATCGGCCCAGACTCATTCCTGATGCCATTTGGTAAGCGCTTCTTTACAGACGGCTTGGTACTGCGCTTCATCCGCGACCACTTCAAGGTCTGATGCGCAAGTAGTCGCGCGGCGCTGGCGTGCTAAATTTGCGCCCCTCAATTCACCCCAATTTGAAACGGTTCGCGTCTGTCCGCAAACCCCTTGCGGCACGCAGAACCCCGAGGCATCCGGCTGTGCCGGAAAATGGAGATCCAGTAATGGGACGCAAAGTTTTTGTAATCGGCGTGGGCATGACGAAGTTCGAAAAGCCCGGCTCGAAAGATTGGTGTTACCCCGACATGGCGCGAGAAGCGGGCAACGCCGCAATCGTGGACGCGAAGATCAAGTTCGAAGAAATTGAACAAGCTGCAGTCGGCTACTGCTACGGCGATTCGACCGCCGGTGAACGCGCCTTCTACGAACTCGGCCACTCGGGCATCCCGATTTACAACGTGAACAACAACTGCTCGACGGGCAGCACCGCGCTCCACATGGCAAAGCAGTTCGTCGAAGGTGGCCTCGCCGAATGCGCGATGGCGCTCGGCTTCGAGAAGATGGAAAAGGGTTCCCTCGGCATCAAGTACACCGACCGCACGTTGGCGCTCGACAAGCACTTCGGTGTCATGAACGAACAGTGTGGCTTCGACGCCGCAGCCCCCGCCGCAGCTCAGATGTTTGGTAACGCGGGCCGCGAGCACATGGAGCGCTACGGAACAAACAAGGACCATTTCGCGAAGATCGGGTACAAGAATCACAAACACTCGGTCAACAACCCGTACTCACAGTTCCAAGACGAATACACCCTGGAACAGATCCAAGACGCGCCGACGGTATTCGATCCGCTGACCAAGCTCCAGTGCTGCCCCACGAGCGACGGTTCCGGCGCTGCAATCGTGGCAAGCGAAGCGTTCGTGGATTCCCACGGCCTGCGCGGCCAGGCTGTCGAGATCCTGGGCATGAACATGACCACGGACTTCAAGAGTTCGTTCAGTGGCAGCATGATCCAGATGGTCGGCAGCGACATGACGAAGGCCGGTGCCAACAAGCTTTACGAAAGCACGGGCTTCGGGCCGGAGAACGTCGACGTCGTCGAACTCCACGACTGTTTTTCCGCCAACGAACTCATCACCTACGAAGCGCTGGGCCTTTGCCCGGAAGGCAAGGCGGGCGAGTTCATCGATTCGGAAGCGCAGACGTATGGCGGCCAAGTTGTCGTCAACCCGTCGGGCGGTTTGATCTCGAAGGGCCATCCCCTTGGCGCCACGGGCCTTGCCCAATGCGCCGAGTTGACCTGGCAGTTGCGCGGTACCGCGGACAAGCGCCAGGTGGCCGACGCAAAGATCGCGCTCCAGCACAACCTCGGGTTGGGCGGCGCCGCGGTACTCGCGATGTACCGCATGGCGAGCTAGCGCAAACGCGACAGGCGCCTCGCACGAAATTGAAACGGCCCCGAAATTGAAAATCTTCGGGACCGTTTTTCATTTGACTTCGACTGCTACACGGACTCGGATGCGAGCGTGTCTGCGATCAGTTCCTTCACGCCCGCGTCGGCCATAAAGGTGACGTGCGCGCCTTGATACCATCGCATCGCGGGTTCGTCCCAGTGTCGTGCCAGGTCGCGCACTTGAACGGGCGCGACGAGCCTGTCGCCAATACCGCCAAAGATGGCCCGGCGTTCGAGCGGAACCTTCGGCGTGAAGCTCATTGGCGAAATCACCCTACTGACCTCTTCGATCTTCTCTTCAGTGAGCCCCGCTTCGAGCAAGTTGCACCGCGAATGGTCGGGCATGTGACGCCAGTAAGTCTGCGAGAAGCTCGTCATCGGGATACCGGCCACGACGAAATCGAGCCCCCCTTCGAGCCCGGCCAAGAGCGACGCCGTGAAACCGCCGAGTGAAAGCCCGTAGACCCCGATACTTGGCGCTTCTTGTGCGCGCACCCAAGTGAGTAGACGTCGAATGTCCCAAAGCCCTTGGGTTTCGGCGTGGATGCTGTCGAGCACGGGCCCAGTCAGATACCCGTCACCGCTAAATCGGCCGATCTTGCGCGGGCCGTGGAGCGGCAATGTTGGCAGCAGCATATTGAATCCAAGTTTTTTGTGGAAGTAACTCGGATCGAACGCACCGAAGTCTTCGAGAGGCTTCCCCATCTGATAACCGTGAATCCCGACAAGCCATGGACGCGGCTCGCCCGGGTGTCGCAGCACGCTCGCACGCGCGATCTGGTTTGGCGCGTAGGAGAGCCAGCGATCGCGACCGGGTTCATTGTCCCAAGGTTCGTATTCGCTTTCGAACTGAAGGCTTTCAAACGTGAGCCGTCCGCCGCTTGTCATCACGCTCGCCTCGCGGATCTCGGGCACTTCGAGAGACAGCGGGGTGCGGTGATATTCTTCGGGCTTTTCGAGCCAGCCCCGCGCTTCGAACAACGTTGCAGCTTCGGCGACTTCGCGCGCAATTTCTGCGGCCTCGCTCTTCTTGGGCAAAGGCACCATGAGTGAGATTGCGCCGAGCAACGCTTCGTCGATCGCGACTTGGGTGGAGAACTTGATGCCGGTCTCTGGCGCCGGGACATCTTCAACCGATTCAAGGGTCTGCGCGGCGGCCGCCCCGGACTCAATAAACGTCCAAGCCGAAAGTCCGACCAACACGAGCCCCGAGCCAAGCCCGTAAAAGAGTGGCGACAGCAAGCCCAGCACCACGCCAGCCGCACCGCCCAAGGCGCCGAGAGTTGTCGCTCGGCGATTTTCGCCAGGCGCGAGGCCAATGAAGGAAGCCGCGAACAAAACGACTGCCGCGGGCAATGCGTAGACGAGGCCGACGAACCCGGCTGCTTCACCGCAGAAGATCCAACTGACGCCCGTTGCAAGTGGCAACCACGACGTCTTCGAAAAAACGACTCCCTGATTCATGCTTCCCTCTCCGATCGGTGCGGTGTTTTCGCGAGCGGCCATTGGGTGCGAGTCCGCTCGCCAGGGGATGGAGCAAAGCACCGCTGCGGACGCAGTGCCAGCCGATTGCTCTCGTCTACACATCACAACACAGCCCACCCACGATTCAGCCCGTTTGGGTTATGGTGCGGCCGGGAGGCTGTCGTGATTCAAGTGCAGGTGAGGTGGTGGGCGGTCGTTCGAGATCGCGCGCTTTATGTTCTGTTCGTGGTGGGCTTGTGTGGTCTGACGGCATGTCAGGAAGAAGGCGCCCCAGAAAAGTCAGATGTACCGCCTACCGCGTTCGGTGGTGCCGAGGCGGGCAACGATCGCGCCCGCGCCGCGGTCGAAGCGTTCAACCACTGGGCGCCGCTCGTCACGTCGGGCGACCTTAAGGGTGCCCGGGCCCTTTGCGATTCGTGGCTCGCCGAACCGGACCGTGGTCATCACGCCGAAGCACACAAGTGTCTCGCGAATGTTACGATCGGATCTTCCCGAACCGAAGTGACGGGGCTTCCGGAAGGCATCGGGGGTTCCCTGCCTTCGCTGATCACAAGTAAAGGCGTCGACCGAGCGCTCGAGCATTACAACAGGGCGCTCGCCATCAAGCCCCTCGGCATGGACGCCCACGTCGGGCGCGTCGACTTGCTCATCGTGGGCGCCCGTTACCGCGACGCCAACGTGGCGCTCGAAGAGGCGCTGCGCACGTTCGCGAGTCGAGACCTGCTCGACAACTGGTTCAAACTGCTCGGCCGATTCCGGCGCGCGGGTGCAACGGATGAAGCACTCGCATTCCTGCGAGTCATCGAACAGCATCACCCGCTCGACCATCGGGTGATCTCGAACATCGGCGCCTTCCTCGCGATCACGGGACAAAACGAAGAAGCCTTCGAATATTCGACCCGCGCCATGGCGATTAACCCCGACGACCCGATCAACAAATGGAATCTCGCGAAGATCCACGAACAACGGGACGAACTGGTCGACGCCGACCGCCTTTACCAAGAAGCACTCGCAACGATCGACGAAAACGACGTCCGTGCGCGATGCGAGTACGCCAGCTTCCTGGCGCAACGCATGAAAGACGCGAATCGCGCCTGCACGTTCGCCGAAACAGAGTGCACTGAACTATTCGAGACAAACTGCATCGTGAACGAAATCGAGAGTGAAACCGAGGTAGCCCCATGAGCGAACCCGTGAATCTCCTCCCTCTACCGCCGCAGCCCGAAGGTGTCGCCTGGCCCACCGATGAATGGCCCACGGGCGAGCTTGATTCGCGGGTCGACCAAAGCACGCTCGAAAAGATGCTAGACCACGCCTTTTCGCTCCCCGAACCCGAAGACCTCGATCGCACCCACGCGGTGGTCGCGATCCAACACGGCAAAATTGTCGCCGAGCGCTACGCCCATGACGTCGAACCCAAGGACACCTTCCTTTCGTGGTCGATGGCGAAGAGTTTCGTATGCGCGTGTGTCGGTATTCTTGTCCGACAAGGCAAACTCGACATCGACGCACCGATGCCTGTCAAAGAATGGCCCGCCGACGACCCGCGTCGAAAAATCACCATCCGACAGATGTTGAACATGATCGACGGCCTCCGCTTTCGCGAAGCCGAAGACATGGGCGACGGCGGCCTGCGCTACTACGGTGCAGACGAGAGCGACGTCATCCCAATGCTCTTCGGCGAAGGCAAGCCGGACGTCGCCGCCTACGCATCAACACTCCCGAAGATTCATGAACCCGGCACGCACTGGAACTACAACAGCGGCGGCAGCAATTTGCTCGCACGCTTGGTTTCCGAAACAATCGGTGGTGGCGAAGCAGAAATGCGCGCGTTCATGCAGAAAGAGCTCTTCGACCCCATCGGCATCACAACCGCCGATCCGCGCTTCGACGAGGCCGGAAATTTCGTCGGCTCAAGCCACTTTTTCGCGAGCGCACGCGACTTCGCACGGTTTGGTTACTTGTGCTTGCGTGGCGGCAACTGGAACGGCAAACAAATCTTGCCTGAAGGTTGGGTCGACTTTTGTCGCACACCTTCTCCGCAATCCCCAAATGGAATCTACGGCGCACACTTTTGGACCATCCCCGGAAGCCTTGGAACGTTCGAGTGCCACGGCGCAGGCGGACAGCGAACTACGATCGTCCCAAAGCTTGATCTAGTGATCGTGCGACTCGGAAAGACAGAGCCCCACAAAGTCGGGAACACGGTGCGGTTCTGTAAATCGCTGGTGGATGTGTTTCGACCGACGGCGGACTAACGCACTCGTTTGATCGGCCGGTTCGGGTCTCGGCCTGGACTCACTTCCTTGGGGTTGCAAGGCGCACGGGAGCAACTGGGCGCGTAGCTCGTTCCTCCTCCAACCCACCCAGCTGAACTGCCTTCTCCTCGAAACGCGAATAGCGATTTTTGACAGGAGGACCATATTGACTGGCGGCGACCCGACGCAGTTTCGAATTCGAACCTTCACGTCGACCTTCCAATCACAGGAGCCCCATCGATGCCCGAGCCGATCAAAAAGCGATTCACGATCATTGGCGCCGGAGCCGGCGGGTTGTGCGCCGGGATCAAGCTACTTGAAGCGGGGCAAGACGATTTTTTGATCTTCGACCGGGCGCCGCGCGTCGGCGGGACCTGGCATCGCAACACCTACCCCGGCTTACAGTGCGACATCGCAGCGCACCTCTACTGTTATTCCTTCGCGCCCAATCCCGACTGGTCGGCACCCTTCCCATCACAGCCGGAAATCCGGGCGTATCTTGAGAAGACAGCCTTCGACCACGGCCTCGAACCGTATCTTCGTCTTGGAACCGGGATCGTCTCGGGACAATGGAACGAAGCGCGCGCGCGCTGGCGACTCGTTCTCGACAGTGGTGAAGAAGTCGAGTCGCAGTTCGTGATCAGCGCCGTTGGCATGTTTGGCGCCCCGGTCACGCCGGACATCCCAGGGCTCGACGCCTTCGAAGGGACCCTATTTCACTCGTTGCATTGGAATCATGACCATGACTTGCGCGGAGAGCGCATCGCGGTGATTGGTAGCGCCGCAAGCGCCGTGCAGTTCATGCCCGAAATCGCGCCCGAGGCCGAACAGCTTCATGTATTTCAGCGCACACCCAACTGGGTGCTGCCGAAGCCGGACGCGCCTTTCTCCGACGAGCAGAAAGAAGCCTTCCGCAATCAACCCGAGCTCATGGCCGAAAGTCGGCAGCAGATATTCGATGTCGTGGAGAGAACACTCACCTATCTCGAACCCGAGTTCTTTCAAATCTGCGAAGACATCGGACGACAGGCACTCGAGGCGGTCGAAGATCCGACACTGCGTAAATTGCTGACCCCCGACCATCCCTTTGGATCCAAGCGGCCGCTCGCTTCGAACAAATACCTGAAAACCTTCAATCGACAAAACGTCGAGCTGGTCGTGGACCCGATTGATCGCGTGACGTCAAACGGCGTCGTTACCACGGATGGTCACGAGCGTGAAGTCGATACGATCGTGCTGGCAACTGGCTTCGAAACGCAAAAATATGTCAGCGTCATCGACCTCACCGGACGAGATGGCCTGTCGATCCACGACGCCTGGGAAGATTTCCCCGAAGCCTACTTCGGTGTGACGACCCGTGGCTTTCCCAACCTCTTCTCTCTCTACGGGCCCAACACCAACGGCGGAAACTCGATCATCCTGATGCTTGAGTTCCAGATCGCGTACGCGCTGCGACTCATCGAAGAGGCCGACCGCGCAGGAGCCGACTGGCTCGACGTTCGACGCGACGTGATGGACGAATACAACGCCGGCCTTCAGCAAGAACTCAACAGCGTTGCAGTCTGGCAGGTCGGCGCGAACGACTACTACCGCACTTCGTCGGGACGAATCGTCACCCAGTGGCCCCACTGCTTCGCCGTCTACAAGGAGAGGGTCGACAAGGACAACCTTTCGTCATTCGAAACGGGGCAGGCTCGCGCGTAGATCGAAGTTTCAATCCGAACGAACTCACGCGGATCGTGAACCAACCGCAGCGGGTCGAGGCCATGCATACGGAACTTGAGCCCGGGCGGGAGAGCGGGTTGCCGATGCGCGAGATGAACCTCGTACTTGACGAAAAGACGCGCCATTTGTGTCGACCTTGCCGCTCCACACCTCGGCCATCCCGCCGGCAAACCATCCGAACGTCCATGCGCACTCACTACGAAGGTTCGTTCAGCGAGCCGCGCCCAGGCTCATCGCCCTACCAATCACCCAACTCCGCAGCGCGTGCGCGGTGAGTTGATGGCGAGCCCAAGAACGCGCGATCGAACATCGCGCGCTTGAACCACATTTGAGTGTCGCCTTCCCAAGTAAAGCCGATGCCGCCGTGCGTGCGTCAGTGATATGGGCCTTGGCGATCGCGGCGGTGCGCTCTGCATCTTCTTCTACATGGTCGAGTGCGTGCGCGGCGTACCAGTACAGGCCCCGGCTCGGTTCAACGGCGAGCGCCATGTCGGCGAGTTGATGCTTCAGCGCCTGAAACTGACCAATCACGACACCAAACTGCTGGCGGGTCTTTGCATATTCGACCGACATCTCCATGCAGCGCTCGGCTCCCCCAATGGCGTCCGCGGCAAGGAGCACCAGGCCCACGTCACGCACCTTGGGTGCGGCTTCGACACCGCCGGCAAGACTTTCGCATGGTGTATTTTCAAAGGTCACATCGTCAATGCGACGACTGCGGTCTGCACCGTCGAGGCGTTCGCAACGAAGACCGGCCGCGCCCTTGGCGACGAGGACCATGCCACCGCCCGCAACACCGACCACGATTACGTCCGCTTCGCTAGCGAAGGGCACCATGGTCTTTGTGCCCGTGAGAGTGTCACCCGCTTCCAGCGACCAATCACCCGGCTGCCAGCCGCCGCTCGGATCTGAAAAAGCGATGCTCGCCACCGCGTCTCCAGCGGCGAGCTTGGGAAGCCAAGCTTCTTTTTGTTCGTCGCTACCCGCGAGTTCGATCGCGAGTGCACCAAGCGCGTGGTTGAAGAACGGGCCGGGGAATGCCGCATGTCCAAGCTTCTCTGCAACAACCGCGAGGTCGAGCATTTCGAGTCCGGCGCCGCCGTATTGATCGCCAATCGCGAGGCCCGCAACGCCGAGTTCAACAAGGCCCTTCCAAAGCACGGGATCGTGGCCTTCGTCGCCATCGAAAATTTCGCGCAGGCGCGCCATGGGGCATTCGTTTTCAACGTACTGTGCAACGGTCTCTTGCAGCATGCGTTGTTCGTCGGTGAGGTCGAAGTTCAATTTGATTTGCTCCTGTCCGCTGCGGCGTCACGAGGAAGACCAAGGCCGCGTTCCGCAATGACGTTGCGTTGAATGTTGGCGCTCCCACCCGCGATCGCGATGCCGAGCGAATACATGTACTGGCCGATCCAAGCGCTGTTGCCACTGGGGATCGCACCCATGCGCGCGTCGCCGGCGCCCAAGAGGCCGTCGTCGCCGATCAAGTCCATCGCCAGCTTGGACACCAAGTGGCCGATCTCGGTGGAGTAGAGCTTGGTCATCAAGCGAATGATCCCGGGGTCTTCCCCGGATGCATCCTTGGTGAGCTGGCGAAAGCCTGAAAACTTGTGTGCAAGGATGTGGCCTTCGAGAATCGACAAGCGCTCGCGAATGTCTTCGCGTTCGATTGCGGGCTTTCCATCGATGATGGTTTCTTGCGCGAGCTTCTTCAGACGACTGAACTGCGCGTTGGTCTGCTCGGTTGCGCCGATCGAGTTGCGCTCATGCTTGAGCGTTGTGCGCGACACCGCCCAGCCTTCGCCACGCTTGCCGACGATCCAGTCCTTCGGTGTTCTCGCGTCATTGAAGAACACTTCGTTGAAGTCCACGGTTCCCGTCATGGTCTTGAGCGGGCGTACTTCGATGCCGGGTTGGTTCATGTCGAGGAGGAGATAGGAAATGCCCGCGTGCTTGGACGCGTCGGGTTCGGTGCGAACCAAGATAAACATGAAGTCGGCTTCGTGGGCGCCTGTGGTCCAGATCTTCTGGCCGTTGATCACCCATTCGTCGCCGACGAGTTCGCCGCGCGTCTTGAGTGATGCGAGATCGCTGCCGCTGCCCGGCTCGCTATAGCCCTGGCACCATTTGATTTCGCCGAAGAGCGTCTTCTGGACCCAACGATCCTTCATCCACTGTTCGCCGCGTTCGAGCAGGGTAGGAGCGAGCATCATGGTGCCAATGCCGCGAGCTTCCATGGGCGCCCATTTCTTGCCGAACTCTTCGCGAATCACCTGAGCAGAAAGGGCGTCGGTCTCTTGCTCCGAGCCGCCGTACTGCTTGGGAATGCTTCGATAAAGAAAGCCAGCCTCGGTCGCGCGATCGCGAAAGATGGTGCACTGCTCGTCGAAGGACAGTTCTTTCTCTTTTCCTTTGAGGGGCCAGTTGGCTTCCAAAAATGACGAGACGGTTTCGCGGTACGCCTCGGCTTCAGTGCTGTAACTCAGGTCCATGTTGGCTTCCTCTATTGATTGCGTTGCTGGCACTCCGTTGCGCGGGGAGTCTCCGGATAAGACCGGTGCCGGTCAAGTAAAAGTGAGTGGCGAAAGACCCACGCGACACGGGCAAACGATCGCGATGTGTAGCCGCGCTGAAGATGTCAGGAGATCTTCTCGACAGGTTTGACGTCTCCAGTCTTTCGCCTTACTTTCGTCATCATGACAACTCGTCTCCCCTCTAAGAGCTCTCAGTTCGACAAGACACGCGACACCATCCCATTCGATGCTCCGCCCGATTGGCAAGCGCCGGATCTCGAAGCGATCCGCGGGCGCGGTACCGCCGAGAATCCGGATGGCCGGTTCGAGCGGCTCTATCACGTGGAAGACATGGAGGCGAAGGAACGCGAGCAATTGGAAACGAAGTCGGGGGAGGGCCCGGGCCGCGCGCGCTTGCCCCGCACCCACTACCTGCGCGACGCGAGCAGAACGGTGCTCACCCACAACGACAGTCCAGACATTCATTACGACACGGGCCTGAACCCGTACCGCGGCTGCGAACACGGTTGCGTGTACTGCTACGCGCGACCGACTCACGAATACCTCGGCATGTCGGCGGGCCTCGACTTCGAAACCCGCATCCTTATTAAAGAAGACGCACCGAAACTCCTGCTCCGCGAACTCCAAAAGCGCAGTTACAAACCGCAGACGATCGGAATGAGCGGCGTCACCGACCCGTATCAACCCGTCGAACGCGTGCTTGGCATTACCCGCGGTTGTCTCGAAGTATTGGCCGACTGTCGAAACCCCGTTGGCATCATCACCAAAAACGCGATGGTCACGCGAGACATCGATCATCTAAAGGTCCTCGCCCAGTATCGCGCCGTGGCGGTCTATCTGTCGATCACGACCCTCGATGGCTCGCTCCACCGGGTGATGGAACCGAGGGCATCGCATCCCAAGCAGCGCCTTCGCGCGGTTGCGGCGCTTGCCGACGCGGGGATTCCGGCTGGTGTCATGATCGGCCCGGTGATTCCGGGGCTAACCGATCACGAGATCCCGAAGATTCTCGAAGCCGCTGCCAATGCGGGCGCGAAGTTTGCGGGGCACAGCGTACTGCGATTGCCAGGTGAAGTGCAGAACCTCTTCCCCGCTTGGCTGTCTCGCCATTTTCCCGACAGGAAAGACAAAGTGATGCGACGCATTCGTTCGATGCGCAACGGCAAACTCGACGAACCTCGCTTTGGCACGCGGATGCAAGGGCAGGGCGTCTTCGCGGACCAGATCCACACGCTCTTCGAAGTCGCACGCAAGCGCGCCGGGCTCCAGTCGGACCGCACCAAGCTGTCGAACAAAAGCTTTCGGCGTCCAACGCTCGGACAACTCGATTTGTTCGGCTCGTAGGTTCGCGTCTACTGTGGGCTCGCGGCGATCGTGGGTTCGCGGCGATTGAAGACGCCCAAACCAAAGCCCTTACGCAAGCCCTTCGAACGCCGCTTCGAGCAGTGCATTCTGCTGCTTGATATGAATCCGCGTTGAACCCACCGCCGTACTGGCTGAAGGCGCGCGTCCCGCGTAAGCGAGGTTGGCCAACTTGGGCAAAAAACCTTGGATGCGCTCGCGCACGAACGTCCAAGCCCCCATGTTGGCCGGCTCTTCCTGAACCCAGACAACGCGCAGCGCGTTTTCATACTGCGCGATCATCTCACCCAGGATGTCGTCAGGCCAGGGGTAGAGCTGTTCAAGACGCAAAATCGCAACGCGACCTTCGCTGCCTTCGAAACGCTTCTTCCGCTCGGCCATCAAGTCGTAGTAAACCTTGCCACTACAGATCAGCACCCGCTCAACGGCGTCGGTGCTGCTCACCGCAATTGCGTCTTCAATCACGCGCTGGAAACGTGCGTCCGTGAAGTCTTCGATCGTGGAAGTCGCTTCGGGTAGCCGGAGCAAACTCTTCGGCGTAAAGATCACAAGTGGCGCGCGGTACGCGCGGCGCATCTGTCGTCGCAGCACGTGGAAGAACTGCGCCGGCGTTGTGCAGTTGACGACCTGGATCGAATCTTCTGCACAGATCTGCAAGTAGCGTTCGATGCGCGCACTCGAATGTTCCGGCCCTTGTCCTTCGTAGCCATGGGGCAGCAACATCACAAGCCCGCTCATTCGGCCCCACTTCACGTGGGCGGAGCCAATGAACTGGTCGATGATCACCTGAGCGCCGTTTGCGAAGTCGCCAAATTGCGCTTCCCACATGGTGAGCGTTCCGGGTTCCGCAAGGCTGTAGCCGTACTCAAAGCCCAGTACCGCGGCTTCGGATAACAAGCTGTCAAGAACTTCGAAGCGCGCTTGCTGTTCGGAAATGTGATCGAGCGGCGTGTATTCCTCACCGCTGTCTTGGTCGACCAGCACCGCGTGCCGATGACTAAACGTGCCCCGCGAACTGTCTTGGCCCGACAAGCGGACGCGGGTGCCTTCAAGTACCAGGCTCCCGAAGGCGAACACTTCACCCATCGCCCAGTCGATCGGCAAGCGTTCGGCCACCACCTTGCGGCGGCGATCGAGCAAGCCGATCAGCTTTGCGTGGGGGCGGAAGTAACTCGGCACGGATGCGATGCCCTCGGCAATTTGCGCAAGCGTCTCAACCGATACTGCCGTGTGGATTTCGTCGTCGGGGAGCACACGAGAGAACCCGGTCCACGGACCTTGAGGCTCGTACGGTTCGGCCGGATCGACGGCTCCTAAGTTGGCATCTTCGAGCCCGCGATCGAGCTTCGCTCGAACCGCGTCCTCAATTTGCGCCACACCTTCGGCGCTCACGTCTCCACGTTCTGCCAAGAGATCCTTAAAGAGCTGACGCACCGACGGACGGCTGCGGATCTTCGCGTACAGACGCGGCTGCGTGAATGCGGGCTCATCGCCCTCGTTGTGTCCGTGACGGCGGTAGCCGATTACGTCCATCACGACGTCGCTACTGAAGCGCTCGCGATAGTTCATCGCGAGCTCCGCGCAGTGAAGTACGGCTTCCGGGTCGTCCGCGTTCACGTGGAAAATCGGTACCTGGATCATCTTCGCGACATCGGTGCAGTAAAGCGTCGACCGCGCTTCGGCGGGCGTTGTCGTAAAGCCGATCTGGTTATTGATGATGATGTGAAGCGTGCCGCCTGTGGAATAGCCTTCAAGCTGCGAAAGGTTCAAGGTTTCGGCCACGATCCCCTGCCCCGAAAACGCCGCGTCACCGTGCAGGATGATCGGCATGATGCGCTTGCCCGCCGTATCCCCCATGCGCACTTGCTTCGCCTTGGTGCGCCCCTCAACAACAGGGTTCACCGCTTCGAGATGTGAAGGGTTCGACGTCAGGGTCAGGTGGATGCGCTCGCCCGTCTGAACGCGACGATCCTGTGAAAAGCCCTTGTGGTACTTCACGTCGCCGGAACCGAACGGCAGGTCGAGCAGCGGACTGTCGTTGAATTCAGAAAAAATCACGTCGAGCGGCTTCTGCATCACGTTGGCAAGTACGTTCAGTCGCCCGCGATGACTCATACCGAGCACGTATTCCACAATGCCATGACTCGGCGCACTCTCGATGATGTAATCGAGAAGCGGGATCACCACTTCGCCACCTTCGAGTGAAAATCGCTTCTGCCCCAAGAACTTCGTGTGGAGAAATTGTTCAAGCATCTCCGCGCCGCAGAGTTTTTCATAGATACGCTTTAGCTGGCCCGGCTCTATGTGGGGACGATTTTCGTCGCGCTCCATCTGTTGCTGCAGCCAAAGCTTGCGACCTGGGTCTTGCACGTGGGTGTACTCGACACCGACGCTTCCGCAGTAGGTCGTCCGCAAGCGATCGAGGATGTCGCGCAACCGTTGCACCGAACCGCCCGGCAAGTCGCCCACGGTGAAGAGATCGTCGAGATCTTGGTTACCAAAGCCATAGTGCGCAGGGTCGAGTTCCGGAAAGTACTTGGTCTCCCCACTCAAGGGGTCGCTGTCCGCAATGCGGTGACCGCGCGCGCGGAACGCGTGAACGAGACGAAGGACACGCGCATTCTTGTCCGCCGCGATTAAGTGGTGTTCCGAAAATTTTTCAGCGAATTGACGGGCTTGCGGTGCGCGCGCTCCCACCGCTGCCCTCGTTTGGGCGGCCGATTCACGCTGCGGAGTCGGCGCGACGGAAGTCGCCGCCCTTGCAACTTGCGGAGTGCTCGCGCCACTTGATGCGCCGTTCGATTCGCGACGACCCGTTCGCGATGGGCCGAACTCGCTAGACCAACTCGCATCAACCGAGCCTGGGTCTACGTGGTACGTCTCAAGAATTTCTTCAACAACACCCGCGTTGATACCGAACTCGGCAAACGACGACTGCGGTGCAATGGGTTCGTCTTCGTCCTGATCCGCACTGGGGTGATTCGAGTTCGCCATGGTGTCGCCTTCCAATGGTGCCGCGGGACGCGTCTGTTTCGAGTTTGTGACGTTCAACCAACCTGCTCTTTATCGGCCAGCGGCGTACCTTACCTCAACAACCACGAGCAACGTCAGCATCAATCGTATCGCCATGACCCATGCTCGCGCCAAACGGATCGTTGTAGGATTCGGTTCGTGAAACTGGGCCCCCTACCGTTTCTGCCTCACCCCATCCCCACACCTAAGCAAGCCGATCCACACGAAACACCACCACACTCGCTGATCCGCGATCAACCGAGGAGCGGCTGGGGCGGCCTAGATTTCACCCACCTCACTCAGCAATGAGGTGTACAACCCCTTGGTCTTCCCCAAGCGCCGGAGAAAAATCTACCGGAACGTCATAATCCACTCCATCCACCTGCCATCCAAAGAGCTGCATAAACTCTTTCTTGAACAACTCCAACCCTCGGGCTGTGCGCTCAGGCACCGCCCCCGGCTTAGCGTCTCCCCAAAGTGCACCGATCGCAGTCTGAAGCTCCGGGTCAAGCTCTTTCGCATCAAGGCGAAGTCGCCCTTCGTCGTCGAGCATGTTGCGCCAGGGTTCGCCGTCGCCGTAAAGCGCACGCGCGAAGTTGATTCCAACTTCCAGCGGGTCGTCGTATACCCCAACACCATTGTCGACCACCCCCAGATAGTCGGCGATGTACTTGAGCATCGCGGGGATGGCGACCGAGGCGCCGGTAACGACTGCCGGGTTCATGCTCGTAAACGCGGCGCCACCAAGCCCGCTGTCGAGTCTGGCGTTTAGGCTGCGGGTCGTCTCATCAATGTGCTTCTTCGCTCCGCCCAAAGCGCCATCCCAGTAGATCCGACGCAGGGGCTCAAATTCGGGGCCGATGTAACTGAGCGACGCAACCTTGAAGCCCGGGTTCGCAAGACCGGCATAAAGCAACGCGTTGGCCCACAAGTCGAGATCGTCTCCCCCCATAACGCGGCGGGTTTGCTCGATCTCGAGCTCACTTGCGGGTTCGAGGCTCACCTCTTTGTGTTCGCCGCTCGAATAGTCGAGGCCCACGACGTCCAAAGGCTCGCCGATCACTTTGAGAGCCGAACTCCAGGTTTCGCCGAGATGGGTTCGGCGCGGGGCCGCAACGCTGTATAGAAGAAGGTCGATCCCGTCCCCGGCCTCTTTCAAGTCGGCGATCACCCGATCGCGGGTCTCGTCGGCAAAGCCGTCGGCGAAGTAAGTTCGCTGTCCGGGGTAGGCGTTGTGGAGCGCGGCCGTCAAATACCAGCCGGCCGGCGCCATCGCGACCTTTTCTTTTCTAAACGTCGGCGGTGTTTCGTAACCGAGCCCGATGATTTTTGAGAAACCGGCCTCTTTGAGCGCGATGGCTGTCGAACTCCCGTAGCCGAACGTCGTGCTTCCGAGAATCAGCGCGGTTTTGCCCTCGGCGGCGGCAAGCGGTTTTGTGAAGGCGGCCTTCGCCCGGGCGATTTGTCGCTCAGCGAGGACGCGGCAGCCTTCGGGATGTGCGGTCAAGACCATCAGCCCGCGTGCACGCGGCGAATTGAGAATTTGAACGGACATGCTCCCCCCGAGCAAAACAACAGAAAGGTGTCGGGCCCCTGGTCGCGGATCGCTTCAGAGAGTCCCCAGAGAAATTTTCAGTACGTTGCAACACTAACCAATTCCGCATCGAGAGGAAGTTTCGAGGCCGGTTGAGCAAAACACCAACGGCGTGGTGATCAAACTTACGAATCCGGGGCCAACCTTCTTCGTCAGGTTCGGTGGGGTCTCAACGACCGTGACTTCGTGATGTACAAGCTCCGCACAATGGAGGCGGACGCCGAAGCGCGGCGCTTCCTCCAGCGCCATTCGATCGACGAACTCCCACAGCGATTCAACGTACTTGTGGGCAACATGAGCCTCGTCGGGCCTCAACCGACAGTCCCAGTAGAAGGCGCCAAATGTCAAACATTCGAGCGTCGACGACGATCGATGCGCCCGGGCATCACGTGCTTGTGGCAAGTCTCGGGACGCAACGCCATTGGCTTTGACGGTTGGGTTCGACTCGACCTCGAGTACATCGACACCGGATCGCCCACCAACGACTTCAGTATTTTATTTCGCCCGCTGCCTGGGGGGCTGAGCGGAGACGGCGCAAGCCAGAGCGTCTGCCCGACACTTCTCAGAGGTTTCGCTGACGCCGCGATCTAAGATCTCCAAGTCGCGAGAAGCGTAATCGCGCGCAGTCTTACGCAAACCGCGCAGCAAGCCGGAACTCTCTACGCAAGTCGCGCCACGCTGTCGCAACGATTGCGCGGACGGGTGCATCAGCGCTCAGTATTTTTCGTTCCCGAGCCGATTGAGAATGAGAACCTTGATCCAGCAAAACGATTCTCGATAGCAACTGCTCATGTGATGACGTGGGCAGCACTGGCGAGCATCTCGAAACGGGAGGCGGTCCGCCTCCTCCCCCCGAAGCCATAGGTGCCCGCAAGCGCCTTTGAAATCGGAATCGAGATCCGCTCAATCGCTGATCGCCGCGCTGACATCGACTGAAGCGGACGCCCCCCTTGAACCCCCCGATGGACCACTCGATCCAACTGTTCGAAGTCATCGTGCTGCTCGGCCTTTCGGCCATCGGGCTCGCACTGTTCGAACGCATCAAGCTTCCTGCGATCGCGGGCTTCTTGGTGGTCGGTGCGATTGCGGGTCCAGGCGTACTGGGGCTGGTGCCCGAGCCCGACCGCGTTCGCGCGCTCGCCGAAATTGGCGTCGTGTTCTTGATGTTCGAGATCGGTCTCGACCTCCCGCTTGACCGCGTGCGTCGTCTCTGGCGAGGCGCGCTCATCGGCGGTGGTGCACAGCTCGGGATCACGATGCTGATCGTCTACGGCTTTGCACGCGGGTTCGGGATGGCGAATGGCGAAGCGGTGATTCTGGGTGCCATCGTCGCCATGTCGAGTACAGCGTTGGTGTTGCGACTGTTATCGGATCAAGCCCACGTGAATACGCCGCATGGCCAACTCGCGACGTCGGTCCTGGTGTTTCAAGACCTGAGCATCGTGCCGCTCTTGTTGCTGGTTCCCCTCCTTGCAGGCGCGGGGGCGTCGTCGGCACTCGACGTGGCGCTCGAACTTGGGCGCGCTGCATTTGGGCTCGCCGCGGTGTTGCTTATCGTTCGGTTCGTCGTGCCGTTTGCCCTCGACCGAATGGCGCGCTTGCGATCGTCCGACCTGTTCAGCTTGCTCGCACTGTTGATCGTACTCGGGAGTGCCTTTCTCGCAGAACAGCTTGGCTTGACGCTCGCCGTCGGGGCCTTCATCGCCGGAGTCGCAGCAAGTTCGTCACCCTATGCCCACCAGTTGTTTTCGGAAGTCGTCCCGCTACGCGGCGTCGTGCTTGGGATCTTCTTCACCGCCATCGGGATGCTCTTTGAACCGAGGGTGATGATTGACCAAGCCCCGCTTGTGCTCGGGATCTTGTTGGCCGCGACCCTCGTGAAAGCACTCGTCGTAGCGGTGATCGGCAGCGTCCTGCTGGGGCGAGGTGTTCAAGTCAGCGTGCTGTCCGGGATCGCCCTTGCGCAGTGTGGTGAGTTTTCGTTTGTCCTTGCAGAAGTCTCCGCCCGCGCGGGGCTCTTGAGCGTTGACGTTCACCAGGCCGTACTCGCAGCTTCGATCATCAGCCTGCTCGCGACTCCCTTTTTGATGCGCGCCGCTCCAGCGATCGCGGATTGGACCGAGGCGAAGCTCGGAGAAAATTCGCGGCTCCGCAGTGAATCGGCTCGGGACGCGACCTCTACCGATCGCGCGAATGACAAAGACCGCGTCATTGTAATTGGCTACGGGCCCGCTGGACGCACCCTTGCAAATCTCCTGAAATCTCAAAACCTCCCCTATGTGGTCGTCGACGCCAATGCGACCAAGGTGTCCGTGGCCCTCGCCGCAGGGGAACGCATCGTCTTCGGCGACGCGGCACGCCCTGCGTTTCTCGAACGCCTCGACGTTGCAACCGCCAAGCTCGTCACCGTCGCGATTTCGGATCCATTGGCAACCCGCAGAATTGTGGCCCGCGTTCGCGCCGTGGCCCCCGACCTTCCGATCCTCGCCCGAGCGCGTTTCGTCCACGAGGTCGACTCCCTCGAAGCCGCCGGGGCGACCACGGTCGTTGCCGAAGAGTATGAGGGCAGCATCGAAGTCCTCCGCCAAGCCCTCACCCACTTCGACTTTCACCCAACCGCGGTGCGAAACTTCGCCGACGCCCTGCGCGAAGAGGACTACGGAGTGATCCGAGCGGCTCCTGAGCTGCAGATCGATCCTTGGCTCGTAGACCTGCTGCGCGAAGAAGAGCACGACTGGGTCACCGTGCCGGCGAGCTTTGCTTCGGACATGACGTTGGCTGAACTCAATGTGCGCGCCAGAACAGGGGTGAGCATTGTCGCGGTCGACCGCTCGGGCCGCATCGACGCGGTCCCAGCGCCGAGCTTCCGCCCCCAAGCCGGGGACCGGCTCCTCGTGCTCGGCTGTCCGAGCGCGCTTACGTCGCTAGAAGAACTCTTTACCGCACGCTACGTCGAGGCTTCGCCACTCACCGAGCAAGCACAGGGCGCCTGAGCGTTCGAAACGCAGTTCGGTCGACCGCGACTCGATGACCGCTGCGCACATTGGGTTGCACTATTCTCTTTTTCACAACAGCATCTCATTTTTGAAACGCTTGAGTTTGGTGAGGCTGGCTCAAAGTTTTGCGAACGAATCGCGTTAGACTCCCGGCGCCACTCGTACCTTTGCGCTCGCAAAAGTGATTTCGTGCCGCACAAACGTGTTTTGGAACGATCCATCATCGGACGTTTCACCGCGCAACCGGTGTAGGACGACTTCACAGGCCAACCTTCGTAGGCCATCTTTTTCAAGCGTATTGGTTCCGCTTCCCTCGGTGAGGACTGGGTCATGACCAAGAACACAAGCCCCCAACGCGTTGCCATTCAGCCAGCAAAGGCTGTCCCTCCGATCGACACGTTTGCGCGACGCCACCTCGGCCCGCGCGCGGACGACGTCGACGCGATGCTCGACCAACTCGGGTATGCGGATCTCGACGCGCTTTGCGATGCCGCGGTCCCCAAGGCGATTCAGCTCAAAGAGCCTCTCGCCCTTGATTACCTACCGAGCGAGCCCCATGGCGAGTTCGAGTTGCTCGAACACTTGAAGCAAATGATGAGTGTCAACGTCGTCAATCGATCGTGCATCGGCATGGGCTTTTCTGACACCATCGTGCCGCCGATTGTCCAGCGAAACATCCTCGAGAATCCAGGCTGGTACACCCAATACACGCCATACCAAGCCGAAATTTCCCAGGGCCGGCTCGAAGTGCTGCTGAATTTCCAAACCGCGATTTCAGATCTCACCGGTTTGCCGCTGTGCAATTCGTCGTTGCTCGACGAAGCCAGCGCCGCCGCCGAAGCCATGGCGATGTGTAAAGCCGCAACCCAAGGCAAGAAGCTCGGCTTCTTTGTGAGCGATGGCTGTCATCCACAGACGATCGGTGTGGTGCGCACTCGCGCCGCAGGCATCGGCCTCACCGTTCATGTCGGGAATGAATCCGATATCGACTATGACGCGATGGACCTGTGCGGTGTGTTGCTCCAGTACCCGACCACGGACGGAATGATTGAAGACCCGGCCGCCACGGTCGCGGCAGCCCACGAAGCCGGCGCGCTCATTGTAGTGGCGTGCGACCTGCTTTCTCTGGTCGTACTCCAACCGCCGGGCGAATTCGGAGCCGACATCGCAGTCGGTCTGACGCAGCGCTTTGGCGTGCCGATGGGTTTCGGGGGGCCGCACGCGGCGTTCCTCGCAACCCAGCAAAAGTTCGCGCGTAAGTTGCCTGGACGGTTGGTCGGCATCTCGCGCGACGTTCACGGCAAGCCGGCGTATCGACTCGCGCTGCAAACCCGTGAACAACACATCCGCCGAGACAAGGCGACGAGCAATATCTGTACTGCGCAAGTCCTTCTCGCGATCATGGCTGGTATGTACGCGGTCTATCACGGACCCGATGGTTTGCGACGCATTGCGACACGCACCCACGCCCACGCGGCAGCCCTCGAACTCGCGCTGCGCGAACTTGGCTTCGACACCGGGAACAAGCCCTTCTTCGACACTCTACGCATTCGCGGCAAGAACGCGGGCCCGGCCATCGTCGATGTCGCGGCGAAGCTCGGCATCAACCTGCGAAGCTACGAAGACGACAGCGTTGGCATTGCGCTCGACGAGACCACCGACGCAAAAGACGTGCGCAACATCGCCGTTGCATTTGGCGCCGACGAAAAGACCGCGGACGTCGCCGACTGGTTCGCGCGAGCGAGCGACGAGATCCCCGAAGCGTTCGAGCGCAAGACCGACTTCATGCAGCACGAAGTCTTTCATCGCTATCGCTCCGAAACCGAGATGCTCCGCTACATCCACCGACTAGAAGCGAAGGATCTGTCGCTCAATACGTCGATGATCCCACTGGGTTCTTGCACGATGAAGCTCAACCCGTGCAGCGCGATGCTGCCGGTCAGCTGGCCCGAAGTTGGCCGCATGCATCCATATGCACCCGCGGACCAGACCCGTGGCTATACCGAATTGTTCGCCCAGCTTGAGTCTTGGCTTGCAAGCATCACCGGGCTTCCCGCAGTTTCGCTGCAACCGAATGCCGGCTCGCAAGGCGAACTCGCCGGGCTTCTCGCGATCAAGCGCTACCACCAATCGCGCGGCGATTTCGACCGCACAGCATGCTTGATCCCGGTTTCCGCCCACGGCACCAACGCAGCGAGTGCGGCGATCGCTGGCTTTGATTGTGTCGCGGTCGCTTGCGATAGCGACGGCAACGTTGACCTCGATGATCTACGCGCCAAGACGGAGCTTCACAGCGAAACCCTAGGCGCGCTGATGATCACGTACCCGTCGACCCACGGCGTTTTCGAACTCCCCATCCAGGAGATCTGCAAAGTCGTGCATCAGCGCGGCGGACAAGTCTACATGGACGGTGCGAACATGAACGCCCAAGTCGGGTTGACTTCACCCGGAATGATCGGTGCCGACGTGTGTCATCTCAACTTGCACAAGACATTTTCGATCCCGCACGGTGGCGGTGGCCCGGGCATGGGGCCGATCACGGCGCGTGAACACCTGCGGCCGTTCCTGCCGGGCGACCCGACGACCGGCGTTGGCGCAGTCGCCTCCGCGCCTCATGGCAGTTCGAGCATTCTTCCGATCAGCTGGGTCTATATCGCGCTGATGGGTGCACCGGGCCTTCGCACGGCAACCCAGATCGCGATTCTCAATGCGAACTACATGGCCGGGCGTCTGGCGAATGACTACGAGGTGCTCTTTCGTGGACCGGAAGGCCTCGTCGCACATGAGTTCATCATCGACTGTCGCAAGTTCGAAGCCAGCTCCGGAGTCGTGGTCGAGGACATCGCGAAACGCTTGATGGATTACGGCTTTCACGCACCCACGATGAGTTTCCCGGTGGCGGGCACGCTCATGATCGAACCGACCGAAAGTGAGTCGCGCGGCGAACTCGATCGCTTGTGTGACGCGCTGATTTCGATTCGCGGCGAGATCCGCGCCATCGAGTCAGGCGAACTCGACGCCGAAGACAACCCGCTCAAAAACGCGCCCCACACCGCGCAAGAAGTATCGAGCGACAGTTGGTCCCACGGCTATTCTCGTGAGATGGCGGCATACCCGGCCGCTTGGACCGTTGAGTTCAAGTACTGGCCGCCGGTTGGACGCGTCGACAACGCATGGGGCGACCGCAACTTGGTCTGCAAGCACCCAAGCGAAGACGTCACGTAGAGCGAGGACTCGGCCTCACGACTGAGGACCCACGGGACGCCTTAAAACCTGCGAACGTGGACCCGCGAGTGCTACGCCTCTTCTTCTTTTTCTTCGTCGTCAGACGGGAAGCCGTAGCCTGCGAGATCGTCCGCAGTGGCGACGCGGGGTTCGCCCTTGTCGACGTCCACCGGAATCGAAGGGCCGGGGCCCATCTCTTTGCGCAGTCTTAGTTCTTCACGCTTGAGAGCGGCCTTTTCGGCCTTCTTCACTTCGCGAAGACGCTTGAGCACACCAGTCTTACTCTTCTTAGCCATAGGAGCTTCCTTCAGATCGCCGGTGGCGCGCGCGTAAATTTCCGGGTGCGGTTTTAAGTTGTTTGTTCGCTCGCGCGGCGTCGGGGGGTATTACGCGTCTGCGCGGCTGGGCTTTGAGCCCTGTTCTAACGGCGCCTGAGTCTACTTCCCTGTGCGGGCGAGCGCAGCCCACATTGGAGTTTTGGGTGAAATTTAACGCGCCCCAAAGGGGTTCGGTTCGAAATTGAGCCGCAGGCCACGTTGAACGACCTTGTGGCCCCCACGCGAGCTCGAGAGCCTTGGGAGCAGCACGTCCAACTCGTCAGCGGCTGGTGAAGGGGCGCGTGGGCAGGATCGCCCGTCTCAACTTACGAGCGATCGCGCGATCGAATTGTAAGCAATCGTCGCAACCGGGATGTTTTGCTTCGTAGCGAGCGCCTGGAGCTTGCTGACTTCGGTATCGGTGAACATCACCGCAACGCGATTCTTGCGCGAGTTCGGAGATCGACCTGAGCCTGAACCCTTCGGACGTCCAGCACCCAGTCGGCGTCCACCCCAGCTCGTCTTTTTCTTTGCATTTTTCTTCGGCTTGCGAGCTGGCCTCGATGCGCTCGTGGTCTTTGGCTTCTTTCAGGCCGCCATGCTCTTCTCCAGATTGAATCGACAAGGGGGAGTTTCCGCGAGCCGCGGATCGTTCCTCGATAAAGAGTTCTGCGGGGTCACGACAGGAGCGCCCAATAGGGGAACTTCGGTTTTTTGCTTCAGGAACAGCGACCTCACTGCGGTCACTTCCGTCGACATTTTTTCGCGACAGCGAGGGCCCACTTGAATGCGCGGTTACTGATCGTCCCGGGAGACGCGGCCTCGGCCACGTTTGATTTCACCACGTATGGACTTGGCCTTTTTGAGGCGCAATTTCGAATTGCGACTCGGCCGGGTCTGGCGCCGCTCCGCATTTTCGAGCAGCGCTTCGCAGAGCAACTCGACCATGCGCGCGCGGGCATCGTCGCGATTGCGTGCGCGGCTGCGCATCCGACCCGCGTGCACGATCAAGTCACCCTCACGGGTCAAGCGAACCCGAAGCCTTTCAAGCAAGCGTGCACGCTGACTCGGAGTCGGCACTGTGCTTCGCGTCACGTTCCAGCGGAGGCTAACCCGTGTATTGCTCTTGTTGACGTGTTGACCACCGGGACCACTCGAACGACTCGCGGCCTCTTCGATTTCGTCCGCGGGTATCGAGAAATACCGTCCGACCTCAAGGTCCTGTTCAAACGTGTTCGCCATTGGACAACGCTACCCAATTCGTGTTTTTGACTCCATCTCGCACTCGCAGACGCCTTCGGTGGGGTCTCATCGGCAGTCTCATTACCCTTCTCGTAAAAACGAGATGCGCGCTCCAGATGCCTTTCGGTTCAGCCGATTCATTCGGCGCATGTGATGGTTTCGGCGACCCGGACCGCAAGAAATGAGGATAAAGTGAGCGCGGAACATTCCCATCCGAAAATACTGCTCCTCCACGACGACGAGCTCGAAGATATCCGTACGCTCCTACGTGAGTTTTCGATTCCATTCGTCGAGCGAAGCGGCGACCCCACAGAAGTCGATCGGCATACAGAATGGGAATTGATCATCAGTTCTCAGAAACGCCTTAACGCCTTCGAAGACTCTGAAACGATCCAAAATGCGCGGCGCATCGCCATCATCGACAACGATTCGCGCATGCTGCGGCCGAATGCTTCGTCGCAGGGTGTCGACTTCGTTGTTCCGCGACCGGTTCACAGCGCTGCATTGCGCTTGCTCATCCTTCACTGCGTTTACTGTGGGCCAGAACGACGTCGCCAGGGTCGTGTCAGCGCCGGCGCCAAGATCCAAGTCCGTGCGGGCCTACTGTGGCGTGATGCCCTCCTCGCTGACCTTTCGCTCCAAGGAGCACGCCTCGTGTGCGACAAGCCCGTCAAGCCGGGTGCGAAGGTGAAGTTGTTCTTCCCGTCCGAAACGGGGAACACCAAATGTTTCAACCTGTCGGCGCGCTCACTTCGCACGTCAGTCGCGACTGACTCAAGTCAGGGACATATCGTCGCGGTGGAATTTCAAGAGTTGTCCCCCGCCCAGGGCCAACTGCTCCGCAAGGTTTTCGAGACGTTCAAAAACGGTCCAGCGCGACTTGAAGGTGCACAGGGACACGTTCCGTTCAGCCCGGCCGCTTCGAACCGCGAGCCCGAGGAACGCACCGAACGACGCGCGGCACCGCGCGTGGAATATGAAAAGCATGTGGTCACCGTCAACGACGAAGCGACCCGCGTGATGCTATGCCGCGACATTTCAATGGGCGGAATGCGGGTCAACCCGAACGACACGCTCGTCCCTGGCGATGAACTCCTCGTTGCCGTGTATATTCGATCCCGCGCCGAGCCGCTCGTCGTCAACGCCAGAGTGACCCGGGACGATGGCGATGCTGGGCTCGTTCTCGAATTCCACGACCTTTCCAAAGACAGCGCAGACTATCTTAAGAAGATGGTGAACTTGCTGCCCATCCTAGGCGTGAAGAACGTCTCGAACCCCGGCCAAGAAGGCGGCTTGACCCTTTCTGAGATCGTCGCGCGCCGCGCAAGCTGAGCGCCGCCCCCACTGGGCACCCATCTACACTTTTCTATTCAGCAGGTCGATCAATCGTCGTTGCGACGTGTAGATCGCCGCGCCGGTTCAATTCGTTCTCCGCGTTCCATGCGTCACCGGCTTTGCACACCCGGGCTTTGATCACGCGGAAGAATTCGAACTCAAGTGCCCGCTCGCCGGTGCAGTTGGTGTCGGCTCACCGCAACTGAAACCCAGTGCGCAGACACAGTTCAATTGTCTCGAATCGGTGTGGATCCGTGGTCGGCCCCAAGAACTGAAACAAGTCTTCTTGAACATTGTTGTGACCGCGATCCAAATGTCTGTAACGGAAACCAAGGCCAAGGGACGGCACTGGGGTTGTCGATTTCTCGTGAAATCGGCGAACGGCACCAATGAGAAATTCACGTCGATTCGAAACCGGGCCGCGGCACCCGTGTAACCGTTTCGCTCAAGTCCCATATGTAGGAATGTCCCGGCCAATCGCGGGGATCGCCCAAGCTGAACACGAGTGTTTGCTACTTTGGTGGCGGCGCCAAAGAACTCCGGGAGTAGACATGCTGATCCAGACCCAAAAGAAGATCGCGTCCAGTGGAATTACGTCCCTTGAGCACTACGTCGACCGACGACGTTTCTTGAAAACCAGCGCATCCGCGCTCGTGACCGGCTCGATCGCGGCCGGTTGTTTCGGCACCGACGAAGCAGAAGCCGGAGACCCGGACGCCAACCGAATACCGCGCAAGAAGCTCACGTTCGAAAAGCCGTCAGATCCCGGCATGCGGACCGACGAGGAACTCACCAGCCACAAGGACGCAACGCGGTACAACAACTTTTATGAGTTCGGCACCGACAAATCGGACCCAGCACGCAATTCAGGTCAATTCCAAACCGACCCGTGGTCGCTGGTTGTCGAAGGCGAAGTCGGCAAGCCTGGACGCGTGCCCCTAGAGACATTGTTGGCACCCCACGGCCTCGAAGAACGCGTGTATCGCATGCGCTGTGTCGAGGCCTGGTCGATGGTAATTCCATGGGTCGGGATCCCGCTCGGTGAAATTCTGAAGCGGTTCGAACCCACGTCGAAGGCCAAGTACGTCTCGTTCGAAACTCTCTATGACCCCGAGCGCATGCCCGGCCAAAGTCGTCGCGTGCTCGACTGGCCCTACCGCGAAGGCCTGCGCATGGACGAAGCCATGAACCCCCTCGCAATCCTGGCCGTCGGCATGTACGGCGAAACCCTGCCAAACCAAAACGGCGCACCGCTTCGCTTGGTGGTTCCTTGGAAGTACGGCTTCAAGGGGATCAAGTCGATCGTAAAGATTCGCTTGCAAGAAGAGGAACCGGCGACGAGTTGGAACGTCAGTGCGCCCCGGGAATACGGCTTCTACGCAAACGTCAACCCAGACGTGAACCACCCGCGATGGAGCCAGGCACGCGAACGTCGAATCGGTTCATTCGGCAAGCAACCTACACTTCCGTTTAACGGTTATGCAGACCAGGTGGCATCGCTGTATCGCGGCATGGATCTGCGCAGGCATTTCTAATTCTTGACTGCTACCGCAACCAGCGAAGTGAGTAAGAAGCCAAGGAATCGCGCACAATCCCTTGCACGATTCGCGATCCCGATCTTTTGCCTCATTCCCGTTTCAGGCCTGCTTGTCTTCTTCTTCCTCGACAAGCTTGGGGCCGACCCGATCGAAAAGATCACGCACGTCACCGGAGAGTGGGGGCTGCGTTTTCTGTTTTTGAGCCTCTGTGTTTCGCCGGCGCGCAAGTTTCTCGGTTGGCAGTGGCTTGCCCCCCATCGACGCACGCTTGGCCTCGCGAGCTTTGGCTACGCGCTACTTCACCTTGCGACGTACTTGGTTTTCGATCTCGGGTTCAACTTTGCGTTCTTGGGCGAAGACATTCTGGAGCGTCCCTACATCACCGTGGGCTTTGGCACGTTCTTAATCTTGCTCGCGCTCGCAGTCACGTCGAACCGACGCGCGATCCGAAAGCTCAAGAAAAGGTGGGGCACCCTGCACCGCCTCGTGTATCTCGCAGGCATTGGTGCGGTGATTCACTTTCTTTGGCTGGTGAAGGCCGACCTTCAAGAACCGCTGATCTACGCGGCGGTGTTGGCGGCACTTCTCGCAACGAGGATTCCGTGGCAAACACTTCGCGCGCGCTATTCGACAAGCAAATGACATTCTCGGCTCGCGTGCAGCCCCGAAGCTAATCTTCCAAAGCGGCACGGCTACCCAAGCGGAATAACTCGAGCAGTACAACTCGAGCAGTATAACTACGCGCTTGCCTCGGCGTCTGGCGAAAAGTAGATCAAAGCGAAGCTCTCGCTTTCGTTTTCCAGCGTTGCACGCACCGGGAGATCTAGGCGCAGCGCATCGTTACTCGCACCCCGCCACGCACCGACCAACCGCGGCCCTTCGTCCATCTCAACGACCACGGTGGCCCAAGGCAAGTCGGGCGCCCAACCGGGGTCGATCGGACGGTGAGTAATCGTCCACGAAAAGATGCGACCCTTGCCGCTGATCGGTGTCCAGTGCACGTCCTCCGAACCACAAGCCGCACACAGGTATTTGGGCGGATGGTGGATGACCCCGCACGCATCACAGTGACGCAAGCAAAGATTGCCGTCGGCGAGGTGCTGATAAAATTCGGCGTTCAACCCGTCGGGGTCGGGAATCATCTTGGGAGGTCGTTCGCTCATGAGGTGTCTCCGTGCAAGTCCAATGGTGGGCGGGCGCAGCCTTTTAATCAGGCGTCGCGGCCTAGGATCGCGATGCTTCCGTCTCCGAAGTCGCCCCAGCCAGTCACGAGACCAAGCGACGCGTCGTCGACCTGTGCATCCCCGGCGTCGTGACGCAACTGACGCACGGCTTCGACGACGTGATTCATCCCCCACATATGTCCTTGAGAAAGCAAACCGCCGTGGGTGTTGATGGGTTGGGGGCCACCGAGTCGGATATTGCGCTCGCGCACATATTCGCCCGCTTCTCCGCGCCCGCAGAGGCCAAGGGCTTCGAGCTGAAGCAAAACGACGTACGTGAAGCAGTCGTAGATCTGCAAGAAGTCCATGTCCTTCACTTCGACACCCGCCATCTCATACGCGCGCGGCGCGGCAAAACTCAACCCCACCTTAAACGGGTCGGGTCGATTCGTGATGTCGTCAGCCGGGTAGGGATGGCCTTCGGCGCCACCGAGATAAAGCACACTTGGATGACGCAAGTCTTTCGCGTGTTCGCTCGACGTTACGACGACCGCTGCTGCGCAATCGGTTTCGACGCAACAGTCGAACTTGCGCATCGGCTCCGCGATCCACGGCGCGTTCATGTAGTCGTCGAGCGTGAGTTCCGTACCGCGCATCAAGGCCTTGTCGTTCAACTGGGCGTGGGCCCGACAGGCGAGTGCGATCTGTGCAGCATCTTCGTCCCTAATGCCGTACAAAAGCTTGTAACGCATCAGAATAAACGAGTAGAACTGCGGCGCTGAACGCGCGCCGTAGGGAAGGTAGTAGTCGATGGTCGTGTTGCCGACGGAGCCCGGGTCGAGACCGAGCCGCGGATTCTTCACGTTAGGGCGCGGGCGAAAGGCCGAGAACCCGTTCCACCCCACCACAACAAGAACGTTCTTTGCGAGCCCCGAATGGATCGCCGTCGCGGCGCTCTGCAATGACGCGATCGGACTCGCACCGCCCAGGTGAACGGTGACTGCATAGTTGAGGTCTTCAATACCAAGGTTTGACGCAAGCTCTTCGGCCGACGTGTAACCGGGTGGAGGAATGATCGCATCGATGTCCCCGTTTTTGAGGCCTGCGTCATCAATCGCAGCCGTCGCTGCGCGGAGCATCAACCGGACTGGCGTTTCGTCCGAGCCACGTACGTAGTCAGTTTCGCCGATGCCGACGATTGCGGCCTTGCCGCGGAGGGGATGTCTCGACACGGCCAATTGCTCCTTGGAAGATCAATCATGAGTTGCCAGGAAGATCGATAGAAAAAACGCCGCGCTAGCGGGCGTCCCCGAGCCGAGCGTCCAGGCTGGGCTTTCGAACCCACTTCACCACGTCTTTGGCGAGTAGGTTCACTGCTTCGCGAAGAACGGCACATTCGCCATGGCGAAACGGGATCAAACTCGCGCGCGCAAAACGGGTCCCGACGAACGTCCCCACCACGCGACCGTCTTCCTTGAGCACGCCATCGATCGAAAGCGAATGGGTAGGGAGTAGGCCACCAACCGTTTCGATCGCGTCGGTGATGCGAAGGGCGAGGTGACGTTGCAGCGAATTTGGGTCGTCCGGGTTGGCCCCTGGGTTCCCGACGCGCACGATTGACGTTTTCTTCTTGATCCCTCGTTCGAGGATCCGTTTCGAAAGCTTCGCGCTCAACCCACATTCTTGCCGGATCGAATCGCGAACTTCGGCCTTTTCTGCGTACGGGACCAAGGTCGCGATCGAAATCGGTCCGTCGGCAGCACTCGCAAGCCCAGCATCCAGAAGCATGGCAACGGGCAACAGAAAGGTTGCGATCATCGTTACGCAACGGTGCGGAAATCGGCTCGCGATCAGCAAAGAACGGGTTCGGGAGATACTGGGGACCGGTGTAAGGATCAACATGTTCGCGCTTACGATAGACCAAACGTCTTCCACCGACACGAGAGCGCACGAATGCGAGCAAGATTCGCGGGCGGGCGGGCGTTTCCATTCATCGCAGCTCGGGAAACTGCCGATAAAGTCTGCGTATGCGAGACGCTCGAGGAAACCTGGCCGCTTGCCCAGAAGCGAGGTTGGCGTCACCCTAAGCGACCCTGGCGATCTCGTCGGGCGCAACAGCAAACAGAATTGATCGCCGCCATCGAATCTTCGCGGCGAGCTGAAGTGGAGTAACCGGGCGTGAGTGACGAGGAAGACAACAACAGCAGATACCGCGATGCCGAAGACGTGGAAGTTATCGAAATTGACGGCCGCGAGTTCATCCTGGTTGGCACCGCCCATATTTCTCAAGAATCGGTCGACCTGGTTCGCAATATCGTCGAAGCCGAAAAGCCCGACTGCGTCTGTATCGAACTCGATGCTCAGCGCTACGAAGCCCTGTCCCAGCAAAAGCGCTTCGCATCCCTCGATCTTCGGGAAGTGATTCGCAATCAACAGCTCGCGGCACTGCTGATGAACTTGCTGCTCGCCTCGTACCAAAAGCGGCTTGGCGGCAAACTCGGCGTCGTTCCCGGCAGCGAACTTCTCGAAGCCGCCAAGGTCGCTGAAGAAAACGACATCGCGATCTCGCTGTGTGACCGGGACATCCGCGTAACGCTCCGGCGAGCATGGGCATCGCTTTCACTCTGGAAGAAGGCGATGTTGGTTTCCACCTTTGCGGCCAGCGCCTTCGAAGATCCGGAACTCAGCGAAGAAGAACTCAACCGCATCAAGCAAAAAGATGTACTGAGTGAGCTGATGAATGAACTCGGGCAGGCCATGCCGACGTTGAAAGAAGCTTTGATCGACGAGCGTGACCGCTACCTCGCCCAGAAGATCCGCGAGAGCGAGGGACAAAAGCTCGTGGCCGTGGTGGGCGCGGGGCATATCCAGGGAATGAAGCAGGCGATCCTCGCGGGCCGCGACGAAGATCTCGAAGAGATCTCCACGATCCCCAAAGTCTCTCCATGGCTCAAGTGGATCGGTTGGGCCATCCCCACCCTGATCGTGAGCGCCCTCGGCTACATCGGTGTCACCCAAGGTGCCGCCGCGGCGAGCGACAACGCCATTTTCTGGTTTCTCATCAACGCCGTGCCGTGCGCGATCGGCGCTGTGATCGCGCTCGCGCATCCGGTCACGATTTTCGCTGGTTTCATTTCGGCGCCGTTTACAAGCCTGACGCCCGTCATTGGAGCGGGCTACGTCACCGCCTTCGTGCAGACCTACGTCCATCCACCACTCGTGCACGAATTTCAATCCGTGGGCGAAGACATCGCAACCCTGCGCGGCTGGTGGCACAGCCGCCTACTGAGGGTGTTTCTGGTCTTCATCCTCACCACCTTGGGCAGCTTGATCGGCACATGGGTCGGTGGCAGTGTGATCGTCTCCAACATGTTCGGCTAGAAATCGAGCCCAGCGCGTGCGACTCAAATCCTCTTCCTCTGCGAGCGAGCTAGACTAGCGGTCTGATGTCGATCGAAGTGTTTTTCGAAACCGTTCGCCACGCGGGCCCGCTGCTCATTCTCGCGATGATCATCTTGTGTGGTGTCGCCTTTGGCGAACTTGCGCGGTTGATCCGCATTCCATCGATCACGGGCCAGATCGTCGCGGGGATCCTGCTCGGCAAATCGGGTTTCGACCTCTTCGCCGAAGAAAGCCTCCACGGACTCGCTCCTCTTACGAACTTCGCGCTGGGGCTCATCGCAGTCACCGTAGGCGCGCACCTCAACATCAAACGCCTGCGCAACGCTGGACGCCGCCTTTTTCTATTACTCCTCACGGAATCGACCATCACCCCGTCCGTCGTTTTCCTTTCGCTTTGGATGCTCTCCGATGTCCCGACGTCTGAGGCTCTGCTGTACGCGACCGTCGCGATCGCGACCGCCCCGGCAACCACAGTCGCGCTCGTACGCGAAACCCGCTCGAAGGGTGTCTTCGTCAAAACTTTGATTGCCGCGGTCGCGCTCAACAACATGGCGTGCCTCGTACTATTCGAAATCGTACGCAGTGTCACTGGCAGTTGGAGCCTCGGCGGAAGCGATGCAGCAATCAATTGGCAGGCCCCGGTTGGGCAGCTTTTGGCTGCGGTCGCAATTGGCGGCACCGTGGCGATCGCGATGGATTTGATCAACCGCTTTGTCGTCCATAAGGAACGCCTCGCAACCGCGGCTGTCGCCGCATTGGTGCTCACGAGTGGTCTCGCGGCGACGTTTGACGTTTCGCCCATTTTGGCTTGCCTCTTCCTGGGCATCATTCAGACGAACATCACGCCTTCGCGTAGCCAGCTCGTCGATTCGACATTTGCCGACTTCGAACCCGCGATCCTCACCGTATTTTTCACTTTGGCCGGCATGCATATGTCGCTTGAGCACGCGACCACTGCCGGCATCGTCGCGGGCCTCCTTTTCGGATCCCGGATCGCCGGCAAGGTCCTGGCCGCGAACCTTGCCATGCGATTCGCCAACGCGACCGAGCGCGTGCGGAAAAATCTCGGTCTGGCTCTGATTCCCCAAGCGGGTGTCGCGGTTGGTCTCGTGGTTGTTCTTCAGGCCGACCCTGCGTTTTCGGGTCTCGCCGATCAATTTGCCGCAGTCGTTCTCACCGTGGTCACCTTCAACGAAATTGTCGGCCCGCTGCTTACCCGGTATTCCCTTGAACGCGCTGGCGAAATCGGCCGCGATCGCATGCGCCTCATCGACTTTCTCCAGGAAGAGAACATTGCCGTGGGCTTCCAGGCCGAGACCAAGACCCAAGCCATTGAAAAGCTGGTTGACTTACTAATCCGCTCGCACGATATGCGCGGTGTCGACAAACAAACACTGCTTGACAGCGTGCTCGCGCGAGAGGCCGAGGCATCCACCTGCTTGGGCGGAGGGCTTTCGGTCCCCCACGGAATCCTGCCCAACTCGCTCCCCATGGTGGGCGTGATGGCGTTGTCGCGAGAGGGGCTGCACTTCGACACGCCCGACGGACGGCCCGTGCACTGCATGGTTTTGCTCGGCACCGCGAACAACGAACGGGATCGTCATCTACAGGTGCTAGCGACCCTCGCGAGCAACGTTGGCACCGACCATGCGTTTCAAGAACAGTTGTTTAATGCCAATAGCCCCGCCCATGCCTACGAGATCCTTCATGGCGACGAGTCCGAAGCTTTCAATTTCTTCCTCGACGACGAAAGCTGAACCCCTCGCTAAACGAAGTGTGAAAGGAAGCTGAAATCGCGAATTGCACCGTGGCATCTCCCTCCACGCCCCGGGCGGTGATAGACTTGCCTCCACGAACGCATTGATTCACACCGGAGCTGGGCAACGATGCAGAACTACCTCGACCTGCAAAGGTCGATCCTGGAAACCGGGACACCGAAGACCGACCGCACAGGCACCGGAACCTTAAGCCTGTTTGGCGCGCAGCTTCGCTTTGATCTTTCCCAGGGCTTCCCGCTTCTCACGACCAAGAAGGTCCACTTGCGATCGATCATCCACGAGTTGCTCTGGTTCATTTCGGGTGACACCAACATCCGTTATCTAAAAGAAAATGGCGTGTCGATCTGGGACGAATGGGCGGACGCAAACGGCGAACTCGGCCCCGTCTATGGTTCGCAGTGGCGCAGCTGGCCCGCGGTTTCGAACGACGAAGCAGACGGAGGGGTTCGACACATCGATCAGCTCAGCTCGTTGATCGAACAAATTCGCGAAACCCCCGACTCGCGCAGGCTTGTGTTGAGCGCTTGGAACGTCGGCGAAATCGAACGCATGAAACTTCCGCCCTGCCACTTGCTGTTTCAGTTCGGCGTGGCGGAGGAACGACTGAGCTGCAGCATGTACATGCGAAGTTGCGACGTCTTTCTCGGTTTGCCGTTCAACATCGCGTCTTATGCGTTGCTGACCCAGATGGTCGCCCAGGCGACTGGCCTTGGGCTGGGCGATCTCGTGATCTCCCTTGGCGATGCGCACATCTACACCAACCATGTTGAACAAACCCAGCGACAACTCGCGCGCGAGCCCCGCGCGCTCCCGCAGATGCGCCTCGACCCGTCGATCAAGTCGATCTTCGACTTTCGCTACGAACACGTTCATCTCGAAAACTACGATCCGCATCCGGGGATCAAAGCGCCGATCGCGGTTTAGCCCTCGACCCAATCGGCCCTGGGGCACTTAAGATGAAACTCTCGATCCTCGTCGCGTTGTCGGAAAACAGGGTCATCGGACGCGACGGCGACTTGCCTTGGCGACTCCCCGACGAACTCAAGTACGTAAAGAAGACCACCATGGGCCATACGCTACTCATGGGCCGCAAGACGTACGAATCAATCGGCAGGCCGCTGCCAGGCCGGACTTCGATCGTCATCAGTCGCAACGCTGATTACAACCCGCACCCTGAGGTCATTGTTGTCGGGAGCTTGGCTGGGGCGATTGAAACTGCGGCTGCGCGCGGCGAAGACGAGGCTTTTATTTTCGGCGGCGAATCGATTTACGCCGAAGCACTGCCGTCAGCCGATCGTCTTTACTTGACCCGGGTCCACACCGAGGTCGATGGCGACGCCCACTTCCCGGCTTTTGATCTCACCGATTGGAAGCTCGTGAGTGAAACACCGCATGCCCGAGACGAGAGGCATCCGCACGCGTATACCCACCAGACTTACGATCGCGCGCGTTAGGCGAGTTCCGACATCTCGTGAAAGCAGGTTTGCACTTCTGACGTGAAATCTTCCGCGTCCTTTTCTTCGACGCTCACACTCACGAGTCGTTCCAACAACGGGCCACCAGCTTTCGCCTCACCCAACAACGCGCTGTCCTCGATCCAATGTGCGAGCCCCAGCAAGAAACCCGTGCTCTGCCATGGCGGAACATCACTCAGCAATCGTTCCGTCGACGCGGCCGTAAGCAGCGAATGAATTCAAATTGATTGGGCTTCGGTCTCGTAGCCCTCGACCCTGCAGAGACTTGAGCGAAGCGCAGCACCGGAAGTTGCAATTCGTCGGCGCGCAGTGCTGCGATCATTTGGTTTAGCAAGGGTTGGGGGACAGCTCGATCGATGACCTGTCCACTACTTTGTTGCGACCCACAATCGCCCGCGCTTGATCGGCGGATCGCCCCAGCTTCTGCAAAGCCCAGGAACGCGGGTTTAGGACGAAGCTGCGTTGTTTCCGAATTCGAAGTGGAGGGCCGCAGGAGCGGATTGCCGAAATAAATCGCGAGTTCGGGAGCTGCAAGTAAAGACAAGTACCTGACAAGAATTGCGCTGCGAAAAGTCGGCCAGCACGGTCGCCATTGCAAGCGCGCGCGCGTCGTCGAAGTTCACCAACACGTCGTCCATCGCGACCGGGAGCTGCCCTGCGCGTCGACAGAACTCGGCGATGAGGCCCAGACGGATGCAGACGTAAAGCTGCTCGGCCGTACCGCGGCTCAGTTCGTCGAGGGCTTTGCGTTGGCCGTTCGCGTCAACCACGCTAAACGAGCCCAGCTCGGTGCTCTGAACGATCTTTGGATATCGGCCGCCGGTCACGGTTGCGAAGTGATGGGATGCTTCTTGAAGGACTGCGGGCTGTCGTTCGCGTTCAAATTGTTCAAGCGTCCGTTCGATGAGCCCGCGCGCCACTTGCAATTCTCGCCAGCGCGCGATGCATTCGTTGAGCTCTTGTTGAAGCGATGAACGATTCAGCTCCAGCGTACCCACGTCGTTTGACCCGTGGAGATCGTCGATCTGGATTTCGACGTCGCGGTGCGTCCTCACCAATTCATCGCTTTCAGTTTGCAGTCGAGCCGCTTCGCTTTCAGCTGCACTCGCTTCTGCTTCCCATACCGCGACTCGACCCGTTTCTAACTCAGAGCGAATTTCGACGGCTTCGTCGCCAAGCCCAATGCGGCGTGAGAGTTCGGCGACTTGGTCGCCCACTTTCGATTCGAGCAATGTTTTGCGCTCGTAGTCCGCGAGCTTCGCGAGATAGTCTTCGCGGTCTCGCGCTCCGACACGTGCAAAGAGTTCATCGACGTCATCGCGCGCCTTTCGCTCTGCGGCCTGTTGCGTGGTCGCGCGCCCTGCTACCTCGGCCGCGGCGCGCTCGACCTCGGGGCGTTGACGTTCGCATTCGTCTGCATCGCGGACCCGACGAACCAGCCTTGTAAACGCTGTAATCAGGCTCGGGTCCCCGCGCAGCGCTCTCGGTGACTCGGCAACTTGTTCTTCCGCGTCGGCGAGTACGCGTCGAACGCGCGCTTCCCAATTGTCGATCGCGCCAAAAAGCGACGCCTGCTCGGTATGCGCCTGATCTCGCGCGTCTAGATGTGCGCGCACGGTTTTGATCTCGCCTGCAAAACGCTCGACGTTGCGAGGAACTAGCGAGGCGGGCAGGCCAACACCTTCAGCCCACTGCGTCCAGCCGCCGTTGATCGTTTCAAGTTCTTGTTCTGACGACGCCACCGACTTGGAAACTGTGCGGTTCGTTTTTTCGACCCGAGCGATGTCCGCATCAAGCCGTTCGATCTGCCGCCGGGTGTGGGTTCGTTCGGCGTGATCTCTTCGCACGCGTTCAAGCGCAACCGTTTCGGTTTCGATGATTTCGGCACTGGGCGGCGTTTCGATCCCCAACGTTTTCGCCGCCGCGTCGATGCCTTCGTTCAAGGTTGCAAGGTCGGCTTCGAGGGCGTCGATGTTGAGCGCGCTGGTTACGGGTGTCTCATTCGCACCGCGAGTCCATGCGGCGGTGATCAAGCCAAAGACCGTGGTTGCCAACGCGACAATAAAAAAAGGCGCGGTCGAAAACTGGAAACCGTTGTTTGCGAAGAGAACCAGTGCGGTGCCCGCACCCAGGCCGGCCGCTGAAAGTGCCGCCAGCCGCAGGCGATTCGCACCTGCTGAACTACCCGCGGCATTGGCTCGTTGGGTCGCGCTCATCAACGCACAGGCACTGTCGAGCTGAACTTCGAGGGTCGCGCGTCTGGCGACGTTGGCGTGCAGCGCGCGCAGCGTAGCGGCGCGTTGGTCTAGGTCTTCGCTCGAAACATCCTCTCCGTCGGCTTCACCGACACCACCTCCCAAGGCTTCACCATCCTGGTGAGACTGTACTTCGACGTCGCGTGTTTCTTTCAATTCGGCGACGCGCTCGGCGCCTTCTCGGAGTTTGCGTTCAAAGTCTCGCACCTTGTCGCGCGCGGCATCGAGACGTTCTTCGTAGCGGGTTGCTTCGTCTGTGATCGAAAGTGAAATGTGGGTCGTGCGAAGTCGAGCTTCGTCCCAATCGGGGCCGAGGTCTGCGAACGCATCTCGCAGACCGCTTTCGCGCACCGCCACGAGTTGTTCGCTCGATGTCACGTCTTTGCATTGTTGTTCATAGAGTCCGACGTCGCGCTCCAAAGCCAGCACTGCGTCACGCACTGCGAGCGCTTCGGGGTCTGCTGCAAGACCTTCGAGGTGAAGTGCGAGTTTGCGGGTTTCCAGATCTGTCGCAGCAACCTGCTCACCCGTTCGTTCAAGCAAAGCAACAAAGCGGTCGAGCCGGTCGCGAGAGTCCGCAGCAAACTCGTCGCTGACAATGAGCGCTTCGAGCTGGCGCATGTTTTCGAGCATGGGCCCGTGAACTTCTCGCCAGAGATCGCCCAACTTGCGTGCACGTAACCCAGCACTGCGCCGCCCGTCGATCTCACTACGCAGTGCAACACATTGGGCTTTGAGTTCGCTTTCGCGCTCAGCAAGTTTCGGATACGCACGAGCACGTTCGCGACCCGCTTGTAGCGATTCGTCGAGCGTGGCGATTTCTTCCACCAAAATGCTGGCCCGGGTCTTGGCCCTGCCCTTGAACAATTGGTCGGCTTCTTTGTGGATCTGATCGAGCGCGTCTCGCGCTGATCGGCCCGCGCCAGTAATGCCCGCGGAAAAAATATGGTCCTGCACACCCTTCTCGGTTAGCGAATCAAAGGACTGCAACTCGGTGAGGCTGAACGCGAACACATTGTTGAACAAGTCGCGATCGGCGTGGCCGAGGAGCCGAGTCAATTCTGCTTCCGATACTTCTTCACCGCTCGCGCGTTCAATCCGCAACTTCTTGCCCCCGCGTCCCGCCGCTGCGACGCGCTCGACGGTAAACGCGCCCCCGCCGCTCTCCTCTTCGTCTAGAAACAAAGAGCCGCCGTGACGGATCCCGGGGGCTGGCGGGTACTTCGCGTCCTTTGTGTTGCCGGGGCGAAAGCCAAACAGGGCAAAGCGCAGAAAACCCAACAAGGTGCTCTTGCCCGCTTCATTGGGTCCGTAGAAGACGTTCAACTCGTTGGACAGTTTTTCGTGGCGCCAGTCGACGAGCGACCCGAAGCCTGCGATATGCCAACCGCGCAATTTCATTCGGCGTCACCACCGGATGAAAGAAGTTCGAGCGCGACTTCACGACCCGCGCGCAAGAGGGTTTCATTGTCGGCTGGGTCAAGCGTCGGGAACTCTACGCCCTGCTTTCTTTGCGGCAGTTTCTCGAGACTTGCGGAGACCAGCGCTTCGGTCGCAGCCGTGTCCTCTACAAGGCTTGTAAAGAGCTGCTCGAGGCTTCCCGTGAAGTCATCTATCACGGTGTCGACATGGCGCGGTGCCGCGTCGACCTTCAGGCCGTCCCACCACAAAAACGGCGTCATCCCGAAGGCGCGCTCGCGCAAGCTGTCGATCAATTCGAGGGCGACGTCTTTGCGAGCAAGATCGGCCGCGAGTGATTCGCCAGCGCCGGTCAACCGAACCCGCAACATCAACCCGCGCTCGCCTACTTGACGTCGGAGCGCTTCGGTCGCGTTTGCGAGATGTGCTTCGAGAGCGATGAGATCTTCGCAGGCTGACACGTCCACCGTCTCTTCGACAAAGCGCACGCGGTCGAGGGCTACGTGGGTTAGGCCCGAAACCCGTCCACCGCGAACGTCGACCACCACCGCACCTTTTGCGCCGCGTTCTCCGGGCTGCGGGCTGCGCCCTTGAAGGTTGCCCGGGTAGACAATGGTGGGGTCGGCGTCGCGCACAATGGCGTGTCGGTGCACATGGCCGAGCGCCCAGTAGTCCATGTCGGCCGCACACAAGTCGGCGACTGAACACGGGCTGTAGTTTGCATGGCCGGGCGCGCCGCCAACGTTGCAGTGAAGCAAGCCGATGTGGAGCCCACCTTCACCGCCTCGGCGAAAGCCCAGCGCAAGGTTCTCTTTGGTTTCGCGTTGGGCGTAGCTCTGGCCGTAGACCGTCGCCAAACGCTCGCCGCCCTTCTCGACCACGACGGACGACACCTGCGACGTCGGGAACACCGTAAAGCCTTCGGGCCATGAGCGAACGGCCGACCAACCTTCGTCGACGGGGTCGTGGTTGCCGTGGACCGCCAGGACCTGGATGCCCGCGTCGCAAAGCCGTGACACTCCGCGGTGAAAGCGAAGCTGTGCGCGAAGCCCTCGCTGTGCACCGTCGTAGAGATCTCCGGCTAGTAATAGAAACGCGGCGTCGCGCTCGAGGGCGAGGTCAACCAACGCATCCCAAGCCTGGAGAGACGCGTCGAGCAGCGCCGCATGCACTTCGGGGGCGGTCTTTTTGAAGCCCTCGAACGGGGTGTCGAGATGCAGGTCTGCCGCGTGGATGTAACAAAAGTCGCTCATCGATGGAGACTTTTTCGCCGATGCGCGCAGGCTTGGCAAGGGTCGGAGCGCGATGTTGCACGCCCGTAGGCTCCTAGGGAAATAATTGTTCCGAGTTACGTGCCGATCTTCGTTTTGACCTTTTCAGCACGGCCGCTCTGAAGCACCTTGTGCGGCGCGCGAGGCACCTGGGTGCGCCCTTTCGGCCATCGCCCAACTCGCCTCGAAATAGACGGCAACCCCCGACGGTCGACAAAAGGATCACCATGTCATTCCCTTCCGAACAGCCCCTCGATCAAACCCGCGAAAAATCCAACGAAGGGAACAGCACGCAGCTGGCTTCCGAGGAACCTGTCGTCCTGGACGGAGAGGTCGAATTGGATCGTGACGTCGAAGCCAGCAGCGAAGGCCCGACCCGCCTGCCGGTTCCGTCGGGCCCACTGCGAAGCCAGCTCACGAATACGCGCGCAGAGACCAAGCGACCTTCTCTCTGGACGCGGATCAAGATGCGCTCGCGCGGCGCGGCTCCTGTCGAAGGGGCTGGCTTGGGAGAGATGGCGAGCCGGCTCGATGCGATCGAGCGTGCCGTCGAGCACTTTGACTCGACCCTCGAAACCCAACTCGAAGCCGTGAATGCGCGGCTCGAAGACGTATGGGAATCCGAAGAGCAGCTGAGCCACCTGGCCGACATTCAGGACAAGATGGACCAGCTCACGGCCGCCCAGGCTAATCAGACCCAAGCCCTCGATGGGCTCCGCCGAACCCTCGGCTGGCTCGCCGGGCTCATCGTGGTTGCGGCGATCGGAGCTGTCGTGGCCGCGGGTCAATTTCTCTAGCCCCCGCCACCCCGTGGGGAAACCCGCGTGTTTCACCGGTTGAGGCGCACTCGATGCACCTTGCGCATTGACATCGGACTCAAGGCATATAACACTACATCCGAATATATTGATACAATGATTTTCGCGCGCGAATTCGAGGCTTCGCAACGCACTCCCGCTGGCACCGACCTCCAAGTTCAAGCGGCCATCGACCCCACCCAATTTTCCGTAGATCCAAAGACCGAAAACAAGTCACGCCAAAGAATTCAACCCGCGCTCTCTCGCGGGTTTCGTCCATCCCGTCATCTTCGCAGGGCATTCGCTCAACGCAAATTCAAACCGTTCAACCAGGAGAAAGAACATGTCCACCGATCAAAACAACCTGCCGTTCAAGGTCGCAGATCTTGCCCTCGCCGAATTGGGCCGCAAAGAAATCCGACTCGCCGAAATTGAAATGCCCGGCTTGATGTCCTTGCGCGACCGCTTCGCCGGCAAGAAGCCTCTCGACGGTGTGAAGATCATGGGCAGCCTTCACATGACGGTGCAAACCGCCGTGTTGATCGAAACCTTGGTCGACCTCGGCGCTCACGTGCGCTGGGTGTCGTGCAACATCTTTTCGACTCAGGACAGCGCGGCCGCGGCAATCGCAGTCGGTCCGACCGGCACCCCGGACAACCCGCAGGGCATCGCGGTGTATGCGTGGAAGGGCGAAACGCTTCCTGAATACTGGTGGTGCACCGACGTGGCGCTCCGCTTCCCCGACGGCACGGGCCCGGACATGATTGTCGACGACGGTGGCGACGCCACGCTCTTGATCCACAAGGGTCTCGAGTTCGAAAAGGCCGACAAGGTTCCGGCGTTCAACCCCGAAACCGATTCCGAAGAATACGGCGTCATCCTCGACTTGCTTCAGACCAACCTCGACCGGGACAACAAGCGCTGGCACGGTGTTTCGGCCGGTTGTTACGGCGTGTCCGAAGAAACGACGACAGGCGTTGAGCGGCTCTACCAAATGGAGCGCCGCGGCGAACTCCTCTTTCCCGCCATCAACGTCAACGACTCGGTCACCAAGAGCAAGTTCGACAACATCTACGGTTGCCGACACTCACTCCCCGACGGCTTGATGCGCGCCAGTGACGTGATGCTCGGAGGCAAGGTTGCCGTCATATTGGGTTACGGCCAGGTCGGGCGCGGTTCCGCACAAGCACTCGCGGGCCAAGGCTGCCGCGTGATCGTGACCGAGATCGACCCGATCTGTGCGTTGCAGGCCGCGATGGAAGGCTTCCAGGTCACGACACTCGAAGAAGTCGTTTCGACCGCGGACATCTTCGTCACCACCACGGGCAACTTCAACCTCATCACCGCCGACCACATGTCGAAGATGAAGGACAAGGCCATCGTGGGCAACATTGGACACTTCGACAACGAGATCGACATGGCTGGCCTCAAGAAGATCGAGGGGATCGAGCACATCAACATCAAACCTCAGTACGACGAATGGGTCTTCCCGGACGGTCACAGCATCTTGATCTTGGCCGAAGGTCGCCTGCTCAACTTGGGTTGTGCAACCGGACACCCGAGCTTCGTGATGAGCGCATCGTTCACCAACCAGGTGCTCGCCCAGCTCGAACTCCACGAAAAGAAGGGCCAGCTCGAAAAGAAGGTGATCCTGCTCCCCAAGAAGCTCGACGAAGAAGTCGCAAGACTCCACCTCGACAAGCTTGGTGTGAAGCTTACGGAGCTGACGCCGATCCAAGCCGACTACATCGGCGTCGACGTCGACGGCCCGTACAAGCCGGACCACTACCGTTACTAAGGGGCGCGCTACTCAGCCCAAATATTCGCGTGTGTCACCGCCGAAACTCAGCCGGCGTCAGGGAAACCTGGCGCCGGCTGTTTTGCGTTTTGGGGCCGGCTCGATTCAAATCCAGTTAAATGGGGTTACGGTCGCAGGATGTGGCCCGCGGCAGAGTAGAAGGAACCGTCGATTCCGACGATTGGCTGGTTGATTGGCCTGCCATTGTTGCTGCTCCTGATCGGACTCCATGCCGTTCGAGTCGGCGAAGGCGCCCGACTCGTTTTATACGACCTACCAATGGGAATGGTATTCGCGACGACCGTAAGTCGCGCGCTTCGGGGAATTGGCGGAACCATCGGCCGTGTCCTCGATTCGTAACCCCCGCTTCGAACCTGCGGCGGCCCGTCGTCCCTATTGGCCTTGATCCCCTGAAACTTCGAGCACGCGCCCCGCCCAGTGGGCGAGTCGGTCTTTGTGGGAGACGCGATCCCACGAGAAACCATCGAGTCGTTCCGTAGGCGTCATCGGCTCAAGGCGTTCAACCATCCCCGCAGCGAACACCAGTACGCCGCACAATTCCGCTGCCGAATAGACTTCGCGCAACGCCGTGGCTCCCACCGACCCATGAAGCTTCGCGAGCTTCTCGCCCTGTCTTTCAAGCAACAACATGTGGTGCCGATACTCTGGCGTCACAAACCCAAGGCTCGTTTGGATCGCAACCTGTGATGCCGTGTTCGACATGATGTCGCGACCGCGAACGATTCGCGTGACGCCACTCATCGCATCATCAACGACGCACGCAAGCTGATACGCGATCGCACCATCACGCCGCCGAACGATCGGATCGCCGAACGAAGCGGTTGGGTCTTGGGTTAAGTCATCACCACCAAGATCGACCGCAGTGAATGTGCCTTCTAGCAGTCGCGCGCGCAGCGGTTCTTCGCTCGCCCGCCATCCACCGGGCGGGAGTGCACGATCCCGACACCGGTTGTCGTACCGGTAACCGCCATCGGGAGTGCGAACTCCCGACGCACGAATCTCGGCGCGGCTACAACTGCATGGATACAACTGACCCGCTTCCGCCAACCGGTCGAGCGCCTCTTCATAATCACTTTGGTTGTCCGACTGACGCGTGACCTCATCCCAATCGAGACCCAACCACGCGAGGTCTTGCTGCATCGCGTCCTCAAACGCCGGGGTCGAACGGTCGGGGTCGAGGTTCTCGAGCCGAAGCAGAACACGGTCGCCGTTTTTTCGTGCATCGAGCCAACAAAGGAGCGCGGCGAGCAGAGTGCCGGGGTGGGCCTCGCCGGTGGTCGAGGGTGCGAACCGGCCGACGCCTGGCGGCGCACTTCCCGCCGTATCGGTTGGATTCTGGTCTTCCAGGTTGAGGCTCCCGTTGTCGTCTCGCACGCTCGTGGGTCGTCGTGAGGTCTGTCTGGCGCCCGATGGCGGACTCTCGCCCGATCCAGCCGGGTGTGCGAGTCGCTTTTTCACGAATTAAGGGGGTAAAACCCCTCGAATCATTATGCTGGGAACTGAAGCCCAACCCCGGGGTCCCTTCACTGCTGGGAGTGGCCTGTGTTGCGTTGTGGCGGAATTCAAGCATTCTAAAAGCGAAGTGGATGCACACCGTATCCAGCTTTCTCTTCAAAGGGGGGGGGTCGTAGCGATGTCTGATTCGAGTGAAGTGTTGGTCGTAGCCTCAAAGGTCAAGAACTACATCAAGAACAAGGGCGAAATGAAGACCTCGTCAAGCGTGTTGTCCGCATTGTCGGATCGTATTCGAAGCATGTGCGACGAAGCGATTGAGAGTGCACGAAGCGACGGCCGCAAGACGGTTCTGGACCGCGATATCGGCTAGGCGCGTCCAGTACTCCCGCATCCGTCCGGCAACACGGCTTCGCTGTGAAGCGGGCGATGCACCAGAGGCGCTTCTCCTGTTGCTCACGCCAAGTGGGCGACGACGCGCCTCTACCGATCCATGACGGAAACGCGCCCTGTTTGCGTTTCTCGATCGCGAGGAACAGCTGCCCAGAGGCGAAGCGAAGCGTCCGAGTGCTTCGCTGTCTCTGGGTGGGCTTCCTGCGGCGAGCTCGACCGGCGAACACGCTCGCGCGGCCCGGCTACCTGCCTTCCACTATTTGAGGCAGGCGCGTAGCGCTGACTCTAGGTCGGGGTATGCGAAGTCGTAGCCCGATGCGACTGCTCTCGCAGCACTCACCCGTTGCCCGGGTGAGATCAAGTCTGCGAGTTCCCCCAGTGGGATTTTCAGCAGACCGAGTGGAACCGGGAAGAAGGCCGGGCGGCGAAGTACGCGACCCAGGGTTGTCGCAAACTCACCCATACGGACGGGGCCCGGCGCCGACAAATTGATGGGCCCGGCGAAGGGTTGAGTTTTTCCTCCGCATTCGATCTCGGCCGTGTCGAGGGCGTGCACTACGAGGCCGATGGCATCGGTTTCATGAATCCACGGGAACCAGCGGTCCTTGGGGCCAAGTGGGCCGCCTAGACCGAGCCGAAACGGCGGAAGCATGTTGGCGAGTGCGCCGCCATTCCCGCTCAACACGACTGCGAAGCGAACACTTGCAACGCGAAGGCCGTCGTTCGCGGCCAGTTGCGCCGCCGCTTCCCAATCGCGACACAAGCCTGCCAAGAAATCGGTGCCCGGCTCGCTGCCTTCTTCAAGCAGCTCTTCACCCCGCGATCCGTAGTAGCCGGTCGCAGACGCGCAGACAAAGATGTGAGGTTTCGAAGACGCAGCCTCGATCGCGCTTGCGATGCACCGGGTGCTTTCGATTCGACTATCGACGAGGCGCGCTTTGCGGGCCTTCGTCCAGCGTCCGGCGGCGATCGATTCTCCAGCGAGGTGGATGACTGCATCCTGGCCATCGATTTCGCGACACCAGTCGCCAGCAACTGACGGGTCGCCTTCAACCCAACTTACGCCTCCCGCAGTACTTGTGCGCACACTGCGACTCAAGGCCGTGACGTCGTCGCCGCGTTTCAGCAACGCGTCGCACACGCCACTTCCGACAAGTCCCGATGCACCGGTTACGAATATACGCATGCGGGCCTACGACTCTTTTTCGTTCGGAATGCGGACATCGACTTCGTCGGTCTTTTGGGCAGGATCAAATGCGAGACCAAGGATGTAGTCGGCAACGAAACCAACGGTGTTGAATGTGTCGTCGCGCTTCATTTCCAAGAAGCGCCCAAGGGCGGGGAAGTCTTCTTCAGACGCGTCACGAATCATCGCTTGCATGTCGGTGTCGACGACGCCGGGTGCAACCGCGTGCACGCGCAAACCCGCCGCTTCTTCTTCGAGGGCGATGCACTGGGTCAGAAGGGCGACGCCAGCCTTGCCTGCGCAATACGCCCCCCAGCCCGCGTAGCCTCCCCATGCGGCGCCCGACGAAATATTGATCAGCACGCCCCCGGCACCGGTTTCGCGCACGTGGTGGATGTAGGCCTGACTGCCGAGAAACACGCCTGCCAAGTTAATGTCGATGTGTTCGCGAAATGCGTCGGCGCTGACATTGCGAATCGGCGCTATCGGTGCGAGGACGCCTGCATTGTTGATCCAAAGATCAATCGAACCGAACTGCTTGCTCACGTCTTCGGCAAAGCGTTTGACGTCGGCCTCGTTGCGCACGTCGACCTTGCGCGAAAGCGTGGTGTCGCTCGAAGCGAGCGCAGGTTCACTTCGCGAACAAAGCCCGAGGTTCAAGCCACGCTCGGTAAAGTGCTGGGCGAGTCCGGCGCCGATCCCTCGACTTGCACCCGTGATCACGGCCGTCCGACTCGCGAACTTCGATTTAGATCCTGGATCTAGCAATGGAGCGTCTCCTCAAAATCACTTCGGGTCATGCGTGCGGTCGCGTGCTCAGGAGTGCGACACAAACTAGGACGGGCGCAGTGCCGCCAAGTCGCCACCACTCGGGCGCTGGTAAATCCGGATGCCGAACTCGGGCGCGATCGCGAGAAAGTGGTCGAAGATGTCCGACTGGATGCCCTCGTGGTTGGCCCAAACGATGTCATTGGTGAAGCAATAGATTTCGAGCGGCAAGCCTTCGGGGCTCGGGCTCAGCTGACGCACGATCAACGTGCGGTCTTTGCGGATCTTCGGATGGGTTTCTAGATACGCGAGCATATAGGCGCGCAGGGTTCCCACGTTGGTGAGCCGACGAATGTCGGCGTTCTTGCCGAGGTCGCGCCCCGGCTCGGAATTGTGGACCGTGAGCTCGCGCTGCTTTTCGGTGAAGTACTTGCGCAACAGACCAAAGCCGGCGAAGCGTTCGATTTCGTTGTTCTCAAGGAAGCGCACGCTGGTCACGTCGACAAAGAGCGATCGTTTGATGCGACGCGAGTTCGATTCCGACATGCCACGCCAGTTCTTGAAGGGCGACGTGATGAAGGCATAGGTGGGAACCGTGGTGATGGTCTTGTCCCAGTTTTGGATCTTCACCGTGTGGAGCGCGATGTCGATCACGTCGCCATCGGCCTTGAAGTCGGGCATCTCAACCCAGTCGCCCACTTGCAAAAGGTGGCTGCTGGTAATCTGAATGCTCGCGACCAGGGACAAGAGCGTGTCTTTAAAGATGATCAACAAGACCGCGGACACTGCACCCAGCCCGCTCAAGAAAATCCACGGCGAGCGATCCATCAAGATCGAAAGCGCAATGATGACGGCGACGCTGTAGAGGAGGAGCCGCAAGAAACCGATGTAGCCCTTGATGGGACGGTGACCGTCGTCCGCGACTGCGGTGTAGATCTCGTTCACCGCGTTCAGAAACGCGCTGATGACGACGACGAACAGAATCGTCGAGGTCGCGAGGGCAACCCGCTGAACGACGAGTTCTACGGTTTCGTGGGCGCCGACGGCATGCACGCCGAAATAGATGACCAGGATCGGAGCGAGATTCGCGAGCCTCTGAAAAAAGTGCGCCCGTACTAAGGCGTCGTCCCAGTGATTCGAACTCATGCTCGCGAAGCGGCGCATCGCGCTGAGCATCCAGCGACTTGCAACGACGTTTGCGATCCAGCCGATTGCCACGAGGCCTATCAAACCGATGGCCTGCGCTGCGATGGGCTGGTTTCGACCAAAATTCCCGATCAGTTCCTGTAAATCCAACGGACTCTCCCTTTTATTTGGGTCTTGCTTGTCGCTTCCATTCGGCTTGCCGGCGGTTCCCGCAACGACGCACAAATTGCAAAATGGCAGTAGCTCGCCCGTGTCATCGTGCGCGCCCCGGCCCTATACTCGCCCGACCGGCAGCAGAAATGGATCCCATGGAGCTAGACCACATATTCATCAAGGGCGCTCGCGAACACAACCTCAAGAACGTGAGCGTCAAAATTCCCAAGAAGAAGTTGTCGGTGATGACCGGAGTCTCAGGCTCCGGAAAGTCGTCTTTGGCCTTCGACACCCTCTACGCGGAAGGCCAGCGGCGCTACGTAGAGTCGCTCTCTGCGTACGCACGCCAATTTCTCGGCCAGATGGAAAAACCGCGCTACGACACGATTCGCGGTTTGTCGCCGACGATTTCGATCGAGCAGAAGACCACCGGCTCAAACCCGCGCTCGACGGTCGGCACCATCACGGAGATCTCCGACTACTTACGGGTGCTCTTCGCCCGGGTCGGCGTGCAGTACTGCCATCTTTGCAACGGCAAAGTTGAAGGGCAGACGGCACAGCAAATTGGCAAAGAGTTGCTCACCAAAGCACCGGGTGAACGCCTCATTTTGCTCGCCCCTTTGCTCACAAACCGCAAAGGCGAACACCGCGAGCTTCTGTCTGACATCCGCGGCGCCGGTTTCTTGAGGCTTCGCGTCGATGGAGACATCGTGATGAGCGAAGACACGATCGCCCTCGACAAGCGCAAGAAGCACAACGTCGAAGTCGTAATCGACCGCCTCGTGCTCGACAAGAAGAACCGCGCGCGCATCAACGAGTCGGTCGAAAAGGCACTCGAAGTGGGTAAGGGACTGCTTTTCGCCGTCACCGGCGATAAGGGAAAAAACGAGGAAACGTTTTCAGAAAACGCCGCGTGCGGGAAGTGCGGCGTCAGCTTTCCGGAACTCACGCCTCAGTTGTTTTCGTTTAATAGCCCCCAAGGCATGTGTTCGGACTGCAATGGGTTGGGGGTTCGAGTCGAAATCGACCCCGACTTGGTTGTGCCGGACGCGGACCTCACGATCGACCAGGGCGCGATCAAGCCTTGGGGCGACAAAGTGAGCGCGAAAACCGGGTGGAGCACCGGGTTCCGCGCACAAATCGTGAAGCACCTGGGCATCAACGTCAATAAACCGTTTCATGCGCTTCCCAAGAAACACCGCGACGCGTTGCTCTACGGCACGGGGGATCGGAAGTACAAACTTTCGTGGCAGGGAAAGACCGGCCAGGGGAGCTTCAATTCGAGTTGGGAAGGCGCAGTCCCGCGCTTGATGCGTCGCTTCGTCGAAGCCAAAAGTGAACGCGCAAAGAAGTGGTATGGACAGTGGCTCGCCAACACCGACTGTTCGACTTGCAATGGCGCGCGGCTTCGCGTTGAAGCGGCGTCGGTGCGACTCTCGTCGAAGAGCATCGTTGAAGTCTCGGGGCTCACCGTCGAAGAAGCGCGGCAGTTCTTTACCGACTTGAAGCTCAAGGGTGCCGCGAAACAAATTGCGACCGAAGTCTTAAAGGAGATCCGTGCGCGGCTCAAGTTCCTTACCGCAGTCGGGCTTGGGTACTTGTCTCTTGACCGCGCCGGGCCGTCGCTTTCCGGTGGCGAGTCGCAGCGCATCCGTCTCGCGAGTCAGGTGGGAAGTGACCTGACCGGCGTCATCTATATCCTCGACGAACCGTCGATCGGGTTGCACCAGCGCGACAACCGTCGTCTGCTCAATACGCTTTTGCGCATGCGCGACATCGGAAACACCGTGGTGGTGGTCGAGCACGACGAAGAAACGATTCGCGCCGCGGACCACGTGATCGACTTTGGTCCGGGTGCTGGGGTCGCGGGCGGACAGATCGTCCACGCCGGTACACCGAAGAGTCTCGAAAAGTGCAAGAAGTCGATTACGGGGGCCTATCTCTCCAAGCGCATGCGGATCGAGATCCCCGACGAGCGCAGGGTCGCAACCGGGAGCGTCAAGATCATTGGCGCCAAAGAGAACAACCTGCAGAACCTCGACGTCGAAATCCCGTTGGGCGTGCTGACCGCGGTCACCGGCGTTTCGGGCGCGGGCAAGTCGACGCTTGTAAACGACATCCTGTACCCCTCTCTTGCGCGTCAATACCACGGGTCGACCAAGCGCATTGGCAAGCACCGCACCATCACGGGGACTGATCAACTCGACAAGGTGATCGACATCGATCAAAAGCCAATCGGGCGCACGCCGCGAAGTAACCCGGCGACCTACATCAAGGTGTTCGACGAGGTCCGCACGTTCTTCGCTCAGCTCCCAGAGGCGCGCATCCACGGTTACAAGCCCGGGCGGTTTTCCTTCAATGTGAAGGGCGGACGTTGTGAAGCCTGCGAAGGCGACGGCGTGCGAAAGATCGAAATGCACTTTCTCGCCGACGTGTTTGTGCGCTGCGAAGAGTGTCAGGGCAAACGCTTCAACAACGCGACGCTCGATGTCAAGTACAAGGGTCTGAGCATTGCCGACGTGCTCGATCTCACGGTGGCCGAAGCGATCGATATCTTTGCGGTTCATCGCAAGATTCATGGCCCCCTCGAACTCCTCGCGCGGGTTGGCCTGGACTATCTCCACCTGGGGCAACCGTCGCCGACGCTTTCCGGCGGCGAAGCCCAGCGCATCAAGCTCGCGCGCGAGCTTTCGAAACGCGCGTCGGGTCGCACGCTCTACATCCTCGATGAACCCACGACGGGTTTGCACTTCGAAGACGTGCGGAAGCTCCTCGTTGTACTCGACGAACTGGTCGAAGCGGGGAACTCGGTGGTCGTCATCGAACACAATCTCGATGTGATCAAACGCGCCGATTGGATCCTCGACATCGGCCCCGAGGGAGGACCGGACGGCGGCGAACTGATCGCCCAGGGGACGCCAGAGCAGGTGCGCACCTTCAAGGGTTCGCACACCGGCCGCTATCTGAAGCCACTGCTGAAGAAGCCCCGAAAGCTGGCGAAAACCCGTCCGGCGGCCAGTAAGGCGCGATCTCGCCGCTCCTGATTTCGCCCTGCCGCTATCGGATTGAACCGCTAAGGTACTGGATCCGTCCTATGGGGGGTGGGTTCAAATCCGAACTCAATGATTGAGGAATCGATTCATGGATCGCAGTGCCAAGAACTCCATTGTCGGCGCGTTGTGCGTCGCAGCTCTATTGCTCGCCGCCGCACCGAACGTCTTTGCCAAAGAGAAGGCTGAAGAGAAGAAGGAAGACAACGTCCTTTATGTGCTCGGCGTGGCGCTGTCCCAGGGACTCGGCGCCTTCGGACTCAGCGACGACGACCTCGACCAAGTCGTGGACGGCCTGAAAGACGGCGTCCAAGGCAAGACGAACCATATCAATCCGCGCGACTACATGCCGCAGATCCAGGCATTGCAGCAGGAGCGCGAAGCCACGGTTGCCGCCGCAGAAAAGAAGAAGGCCGCTGACTTCCTCGCAGCGGCCAAGCAGGAGAAGGGCGCCAAGTCGCATGACTCGGGCCTCATCATGACGACGGTTACCGAGGGCAGTGGGGCTTCACCGGTCGCTTCCGACAAGGTTGTGGTCCACTATCACGGCACACTCCGCAACGGCACGGTCTTCGACAGCTCAGTCGACCGCGATACGCCGGCGACGTTCCCGCTCGACCGCGTGATCCCTTGCTGGACCGAGGGAGTGGCCATGATGAAGGTTGGCGGCAAGGCCAAGCTCGTATGCCCGTCGGACATCGCGTACGGAGACGCTGGGCGACCGCCGTCGATCCCGGGCGGTGCAGCACTTGTTTTCGATGTCGAGTTGCTCGAAATCGTGGCGGCGCCGTAAACTGAATGTCTTCTAAGCGAGGCTTTTTCGGAAGCCTCGTTTAGAACGTTCGCGGCAGCGACTTGTGCGAGCCTGTTCGTTGCAGGGTTGAGCACGTCAAAGTTGTGGGCCGACTACAAGCGGGTTGTCAATCGGCAGTCCCATTGGCACGGCGACATGACTTAGAGCACGTGGATGATGAGCCGCCGCGTATTGTGTCCGCGCCGGTGCTCCCAAAGAAAGATGCCTTGCCACGTCCCGAGCATCAGCTTCCCAGCGCGAACCGGGATCGACAGTGATGTCGCGGTAAGCGCAGCCTTGATGTGCGCAGGCATGTCGTCCGGACCCTCGGCCGTATGTTGGTAGAGGGGGTCTCCTTCGGGTACAAGCCTTTCGAGCCAACGCTCGAGATCGTCTTGCGCCGAAGGGTCCGCGTTTTCTTGAACGACCAGGCTCGCGGACGTGTGACGGATGAACACGGTGCACAGACCATCATCGCTTGAAGCGTTGGCGACTTCGGCGGCAACGAGACCGCTGACGTCGATCATCCCCTGGCCGTTGGTCGCAACGGAGACTTCCGAAACGCGTCCACTCACGACTTCGTGCCCGACACAACCGCATCCGTCACCCGCGCTTCGAAAGCGAAGTTCTCTGCCCGCAGCGCATCTTCTGGGTCGACGCCGAGCTCTCGCGATGCCCTCACGCAACGTTCGAGGAGCTGCCCGATAAGAGCGCGGGCCTGATCGCTCGATCCTTCGCTTTTGCTTGCTTGGCGAGACTTGGCAGCGGCAACGACCGCAGCGAGCGCACGACCAAATTCAGACACGTCGAATTCCGATTCGGCTGGCGCGATTGGCCCCACGCCTTCAAGGCGACTCGCACGCTTGTGTAGTTTGGTCGCGCGCGCTAGCGCGGGGAGCGCCACGGGAACGCCTTCGAACGGGTCGGGAACCTCAAGCTCGTTTCGCGCTGCGCGCTCCTGCGCTTTGGCGTCTTCCCAAAACTTCGTCTGTTCCTCGGCCGTTTCGAAGTTGGCGAGAGTCCCGTCGCCGCCTTTGGCCACAAATATATGTGGATGACGGCGTACGAGTTTGTCGCAAATCGAAGCGGCCACGTCATCGAAGTTGAACAAGTCTGACTCCGCAGCCATCTGGGAGTGAAAGACAACTTGCAAGAGCAGATCACCGAGCTCATCGCATAGTGCTTCCATGTCACCCGTGCGGATCGCGTGATCGACCTCGTACGCTTCTTCGAGGGTGTAGGGCGCAATGGTGTCGAAGGTTTGCTCGACATCCCATGGGCATCCCGTTTCGGGGTCTCGTAGTTTGGCCATGAGTTCGAGTAGCTGTTCGAGCGACGAGAGTTTTTGAATCGGCATCATGACGAGTATGAAGACACGTAGCCCGCGATGCAACGAACCGGCAGACGCATCGATATTCGCGCCTATGACGGATGCTTCGTAGCCCCGGCAGAGAGGGTATTCGTCGGGATCTTTGCCGGCCTTTCACAGGCCTGCCGTTCCCACCGACACGTAACCGATGCGCAGGCTTCGGCCTATTGGCCGAAATCCATGGCCCTTTCGAGACCACGCCGATTGGCGGCATGCTCATTGCAATCTTCCACAGCATGCCTGTTGCAAAAACACTGATCGAAGAAATCAACGCTTTCCTGGCGCGCAACCCCGCGCACAAAGGGTCCGTCACGGCGCTCTTGAAAGCAGTCAATCGGATCGACACAGAGTTCACCGGAGAAACTCGGCTGTCGCTCCTTCGCGAGGCACGCACCGCATTCCTCCAACAGATCAAGACCCTCGAAGCAACAGAGCAAACACTCCACGCGCTCGAAACACTTCACACCAATCAGAAGAACCTTGTCGATGCGTTGAAGAAGATCGTGGTGACAAAGCCCGAAGGCGCCACGCTCCACTAGCTACAGCTAGCTTTCGCAACACAGCCAGCGGCGTTGGATCCGCGTTTGGGTGCGTGCGCCTTCTGCCGCGCAGACTCCTAGCAGGCTCCAATTCGCGCTGCGTGAATCGGGCGGGCTGAGTGCCCGCTAGGGTCGAGACAGCAGATCCCGGGCAATCGCCGAAATTTGAATCTCATCGGTCCCCGCGTAGATCTGCAGCACCTTCGAATCGCGCGCGAGTTGTTCGACGTGGTACTCGCTCATGTAGCCGTTGCCACCGTAGACCTGCACGGCTTCCATTGCGACTTCCACAGCAGCCCGAGCGCTGTAGAGCTTCATCGCGCTCGCTTCGGCAAAGGTGATCCCACGCCCAAGCTCGGCGCCTTCGATTGTTCGGAAGACCATGTTCTGAACGTTGATGCGTGCAACTTCCATGCGAGCAAGCTTGTCCTGAATCAACTGGAACTCTCCGATCGGACGGCCGAATTGAACCCGTTCCTTCGCGTATTTGAGTGAAAGCTCGAGGCAACGCTCGATGATGCCTAGCGCCATCGCAGCGACACCCGCCCGTTCCATGGAAAACGTGTCCTTGGTCCCCGAACCCTGTCGCGTCACGGGCTTACCGCCAAGCAACAGATCTTTCCCCGCAATCACGTCCGACAAGAACAATTCACCGGTTGGCGACGAATGCAGCCCCATCTTCCGCATGGGTTTGGTTTGCGTGAGCCCCTCCATGCCAGTCTCCAGCACGAAGTTCATGATCTTGCGATCCTTCGGGTCGACCCCCGCTTCTTCAAGTTTGCAAATGAAGATAATGGTGTCCGCGTAGGGGCCGTTCGTGATGAACGTCTTGTTGCCATTCAGCGTATAGGTGCCGTCGCCGTTGTCCCGCGCGGTCGACTTCATGCTGCCGAACGCGTCGGAACCCGAGCCCGGTTCGGTGATCGCCCAAGCGCCAATTTTGTCCATCGTCAGAAGGTCGAGACCGAAGCGTTCTTTCTGTTCGATCGTTCCCTTTGACATGACGGATCCCGCGGCGAGCCCCGTGCTCACCCCCATCGCGGTGACCATCCCAGGGCAATAGCGGCAGATCTCAATGATCGGCACGAGGGTCATTGCAACCGCATCACCGCGGCCGCCAGTGTCCTTCGCGCGCTTTTTCTTTTCACTTGGTTCTTCGCCCGCGGCGATTCTCTTTTCGAGGGCGATCTGTTTTTCAAAGCGCGTGCGCGCCATCTCGTCCATGCCGAACGTGCTGAAGAGCTTGCGCAGGATGTCGTACGGCGGCATGTCGCCGTGTTCGAGTTCTTCGAGGTTGGGCACGATTTCCGCCTCGATAAAGCGACGCACGGCGTCGCGAATCATTTGATGTTGCTCGCTCCATTCGATCATATGAATTCAACCTTGGGTTCGGGTCGGCGCTTGGCGACGATTCGGTTTGGGATGTCGAGTTTGGTTGCACACACAAGCGTGCGGGCATCAAGTCCCTGGCGTAGACATGGGCAAGCGGAGTAGACCGCAATGCCGACTGACGCGAGGGCTCGACGAATGAAGACGCTAGCAATTTCTTGGGGAGGCGCGGGCGCCCAGTCAGGTTGTTCGCGCACCCGCGTACGGATACGCGCCGCCGAAGCGCTCTAACGCTTCATCATCCAAACACACACCGAAAAGAGCCGCGACGTCATCCTCGTGCCGAGAATTTCGTCGACCGCGAGATCAACGCAGACCGTCGTAAAGCCCGCGGCGAAGCCAAGTGGGCAGCGAAGCAGAGTAGGCGTCTAGCTGAGGAGCGCTTCGAAGCGCGCTTTGTCCGTCGCCTTCATGTAGGCATCCTGCCCGGAGATCATGCCTTGTTGCGCGCGCTCGAAGAGGACGTCGTCCATCGCCTGCATGCCTTCTTTCTTGCCCGCTTGCATGATCGAGTAGAGCATTTGCGTGTTGCCCTCGCGGATCACGTTCGGGAGCCCCTGCGTTCTGAGCAAGATTTCATTGCAGGCAACACGGCCCTTGCCGCCGAGAGTCGGCAACAACAGCTGCGAAACGATGCCGGCCAGCGACTCTGAAAGACTCATTCGCACCATGTTCTGCTCTTCAGCGGGAAAGGCATCAATGATGCGGTCGATCGTCTTCGCGGCGTTGTTGGTGTGTAAGGTGCCGAATACCAACATGCCCATTTCGGCCGCCGTAATGGCGAGTGCGATCGTCTCCATCTCGCGCATTTCGCCCACGAGAATCACGTCGGCGTCCTGACGAATTGCGGAGCGAAGCGCAGGCCCGAACCCTTGGGTGTGGAGCCCGACCTCGCGATGAGAAAACACGCATTTGCGATTCTGATGCACGAACTCGACGGGGTCTTCAATCGTAACGATGTGCTTCGACGTCGTGTGGTTAATTTTATCGATGATGGCCGCCAGCGTGGTCGACTTCCCCGAGCCGGTGGGGCCGGTGACGAGCACGAGGCCACTTTCGAGGTCGGCCAAATCTTCGATCGCCTTGCTGAGCTTCAGCTTCTCGATCGAAATAATTTCTTCTGGAATGATGCGAAACACAGCACCCGCGCCGTTTTGTTGCACGAAATAGTTCGCACGATAACGCGCGACGCCTTGAAGGCCGTACGCAAAGTCGACGTCCTGGGCTTCGGAGTATTCTTCCCAGTGCTTCGGGCTCGCGATCTCTTGCAGCAATTCGCGGAGGTGGGCGTCGGTCAGGACTTCCCTCCCTTCGATCTCCCTGATCTTTCCCTTTGCGCGAACACGCGGCACGAGGCCCGCAGCGAGGTGAAGGTCGGATGCGTCGTTGTCTTTCAAGTAGATAAGCAATTCGTCGAGCTGCGCCATGTTGCTCCCGTACTGAACGAGTTCGAAACCCGGCCCGGTAAATCAGGCGGTGATGAGCTTCTTGTCTTCAGCGATCCGAAGTGCCTCGTCGCGAGTGATCTGACCCGCGCGAACCATCTCGTTTAGCGACTGTTCAAGCAGACACATGCCATGGGCTGCACCCGTTTGAATCGCCGAGCGAATCTGAATCGTCTTTTCGTCGCGGATTAAATTTCCAATTGCCTTGTTGATCACAAGCAATTCGAGTGCGGGAATCCGACCGCTGCCGTCTGCAGCAACCACCAACCGCTGGCTGATCACGCAACGAAGCGACTCGGAAAGCATCGTACGCACCTGGCTCTGTTGGTTGGACGGGAACGCCCCGATCATGCGGCTAACCGTGCGAACCGCATTGGACGTATGCAACGTGGCCAGCACGAAGTGGCCCGTTTCCGCTGCGGTCATCGCAAGCGAGATTGTTTCCAAGTCGCGCAGCTCACCGATGACGATGACGTCGGGATCCTCACGCAATGCGCCACGCAATGCGCGAGCAAAGCTGTCCGTGTGTCGACCGGCGTGTCGTTGATTAACAAGACAGCGCTTCGGTGGGTGAACATATTCAATCGGATCTTCGATCGTGAGGATATGTTCGTCGCGCTCTTCGTTGATCAGGTTGACGAGTGCGGCCATTGTCGACGACTTGCCGCAACCCGCCGGGCCCGTAACGAGCACCATGCCCTGGTGATAGTTGGTGTGCTTTGCGAGCGCACTCGGCAGGCCGAGGGATTCGAGAGTTGGCGGGGCTTCGGGGATCGAACGGTAGACCGCGTCGAAGCCCCGTTGCTGTCGGTAAATGTTGCAGCGAAAACGGCCAACACCGGAGACGTCATAACAAAGATCCAGCTCACCGTACTCGCATAGCTCGGCGCGCTGTGCGGGAGTCAATGTGGCACTCACGAGCGCTTCCACTTCCTCGAGGCCCACGGTACTGCCGGTCGCATCCTGAAAGGCACCGTTGATCCGCCTGCGCACCGGCGCACCCGAGTGGAGATGAATGTCACTTGCGCCGTGCGTCACCGCGTCTCGCAGAAGAGCGTGCAGCACTTCGTTGTTTTCGGGCGTGGGCTCGACGATCGAAAGGTTGAGATGGCCCTTGCTGAGTGCGAGGTCAACCGGAGCAGCCGACGGCTGTTGCTCTGCAACTGACTTCGGAGGTTCGGCTTGCCCGGCTTGCGGCGCCGGTGCTTGCGGCGCAGGCGCCGACGGCTTCGCGGCAACCGGCTTGTCCGGTGCTTCGGCAACGGGTGCTTTCGCAGCCTGGGGCATTTCAGCGCTCCGCGCGAAGGGACGATCGACAGTGCCCCCGGCATCCGGGGTCGCTTTGTCGACCTTGGGCTGCGGGCGCTCTGGAACCGTTCTCCCACTCGCGGCTTGCTTCGCGCGATGCTTGATCACAAGGTCGCGCTGCAGTTTTTTCAGTTTTTGAATCTGCGCGTCGTCGACGAAACCAAGGCTAACAAGAATGTCACCGATTCGGCGTTCGGGATCGCGGCCCTGTTGACCGGTCGCTTCCTGAAGCTGCTCCATCGTGATCATCTTGCATTGAATCGCGAGACGGCCCAAAAGCGGCATGGCTTGTTTTGTACTCATCGCGGAAGTTATCGGCCCACCGGCGAACTGCGTTGAGTCGCTCGCGCTGGAATCGTCAATTCGCTTCTAGGGCGAAGGCTTTGGCGGGGACGCAATTGTGCGGCAAGTCCTTGTGGCCCGTGAGAGAGTGCTAGGTTCGCCCCACCATGGCCCCCTCAACGAAAGATCTCGCCGGATTTCAGCGGCGCCACCTGCGCAAGCTCGCTCACTCTCGCAAGCCGATCGTTTTCGTCGGCGATGCCGGTGTTAGCGACGCGGTCGTAGCGGCCCTCGACGCTGCCCTGGCTGACCACGAACTCGTGAAAGTGAAATTGCCCGGCGCCGAAGGAAAAAAGGCCCTCGCGGCAGAGCTTGCCAAACGCAGCAGCGCAAATTTGTGTGGGCTCGTGGGCCACATGGCGATCTTATTTCGCCCTGACCCGGACGAATCGCAAATCGATCTGCCTACCCGCGAGAATTAGGGCAATCCTGTCCAAGGTTGCGCCAGCTCAGCGAGAAATCGCTTGGCGAAGCGACAGCTCGTACATTTCGTCGATCGCTTTGGCTTGGGCTTCGGTGAGTCTTACGAACCGGATTCCCATGCCAAACTCTTCTGAGGTCAACCCAGGCCCGGTGTTGAGCGACGCGACTTCACCCTGCACGTCGAGCTCTTTTCCCGACTCCTCGATGCTGAGACGCAGTTCCAAGAGCGAGTTCATTGGGAGTGGCTCGGGTGTCGCGACGAATACGCCGCCCCGGGAGAAGTTGGTCATGAGCGATTCGCGAATGTTGCCATAGGACTGAAATCCGACGCGCAGTCGTGACGGGATGCGGACTGACTCTCGCCGGTCTTCATGGGCATCGAGAACACCCGGTTGTAAGTGGCGATTCAATATTCGCTTGAGCTGCAGCCAGCGCTGATATTCCGCGATGCTGACCTCCTGCTCACTCGAGCGGCGACGCTCGAGGCTCATGTACTCGCGAAATGTGGCGGTCATGTTCTGGGGCATTACGGTCTCCGTGCACGCACCTCATGGATGGCGCGGGTCACGGATTTATCGGTGGGGAACGCCCGGCAGTTGAACGAAAATCAGCCCGCGGAGATCGCGGGCTGATCGGAATTTCACGAAATGACCGTGGTGCTTCAATTTCGGGCTGCGCACCCCGGGCACACGACCTGGCTTCGTGCACCTGTGGCCGAAATACCCATCATGGCGTTGTCGCCGGACCCAAGCGTGTGCTTGCACCGGCCACATTGCTGGGGCTGGTTGAGCACGATCGGCTGCCAACCTAAGACGTCGTCCTGAGGCGCCGAGGAAGGGGGCTCCGGCTGTGGCGGTCCGGAGCCATCGGCCGCTTCATCGCGCTTGAGTTCGTCTTCAATCGCGGCCGCGTCAGAACCCGTCGGACCCGCTCTGCGGCCCCGTCGTCGCTGTTTTCGCTCTTCTCGCGACGATTCGCGGGCGGTCTCCTGATGTTTGCGAATGCGTTCGCGTATCCCATCCGCTTCCTCGACGACGTCTTCGAAGAAGTCTCCGACGTCGTCCGAGACGTTCTCGACAACGGTGAAGACCTCTTCCAGAACATTTCGCACGAGGTTCGAAACTGGGAGTCGAAGGTCGTCTGCCAGCTGACGAATGTCCTCCGAAAGCTGCTCGGAGATCCGAGTGTGGAGGACGCGTTCTTTGCGGCGCCCATGGTGGCGGGGAGAGCGGTGCTGGCGAGACCCACCTCCGCCGCCGGACGAGCTACTTCGCTCTCGTCCGGATCGGGCTTCGTCGCCCGACCCGCTGTCTTTCCGATGATCGGTCATGGTTTTTCACCTTCCCGAGCGCGTTGGGACTGGTCGTGATCCAATGTATCACATCGTGTCACACACACGGGTAAATGGGCCGATTTTTAGAAATTTCTCCGATTCTTGATTTCAGACGTACGTGAGCCACCCCTCGGACTCGGGCCGCTTTCCGGCGACCGCGTCAAAGAAGGCTTTTTGGAGCTTCTCAGCAACCGGCCCGCGGCGTCCAGTACCGATCGTTCGGTGATCGAGTTCTCGGACCGGCGTGACTTCGGCCGCCGTACCGGTGAGGAAGATCTCGTCGGCGATGTAGAGGTCGTCCCGGGTCAGCGGGCGTTCGACCACTTCCAGGCCTTCGGCGCGCGCCAACGTAATCATGGCTGCACGAGTGATGCCGTCGAGGATGCTGTAAAGCGGCGGGGTGCTCATGATGCCGTTGCGCACCACGAAGATATTTTCGCCAGTCGCTTCACTCACCAAGCCTTGTGGGTCGAGCATAATGGCTTCGTCATAACCGTCGAGCAGCGCTTCACGCTTGGCGAGGATTGAGTTTACGTAGTCGCCGCACGTCTTGCCGTTCGTCATCTTCGAATTGACGAAGTGTCGATTAAACGTTGAAACCTTTGCGGTGATGCCGCGCTCCATGCCTTCTTCGCCCAGATACTTTCCCCACGCCCAAGCGATCACCGACACACGAACCGCGTTGTCGCCCGGGTGAAGCCCCATGGCGCCGTCGCCGATATAGACGAGTGGGCGGATGTAGCCTTCGGAAAGATTGTTGCACCGAAGCGACTCGAGCACCGCGTCCGTGAGCACGTCGATGTCGTACGGGATCTCCATCAAATTGATCTTGGCGGAGTCGTACAAGCGTCGTAGATGTTCGGATAGTCGAAATACAGCCGAGCGGCCGTCTTCCGTGCGATAGCAACGGATGCCCTCGAAGACGCCGAGGCCGTAGTGAAGAGTGTGGGTCAGGATGTGAATGTTGGCGTCGTCCCACTTGACGAACTCGCCGTCCATCCAGATCGCTTCGCCAGTGGGGGCGCCTTGCGCCTTGCTAGCCATTTCCGCTTCCTCTGAGTTCAGGGTTCCCGCGCTTGGCCAAACTGCCCACGCGCGACCGCAGAAGCTAACAGATTGGCGCGGCTACCGGCGCATCAGTCGGCCCAGCAAACCTCTGTTTTTCCCCGTCGCAAGTTGATCAGGCGGAGCTCTCGTAGGGCTTCCATGCACTCTGGCTGAATCTGCACCGCCCGGGTGAACATCCTTTCCGCAGCTTTGACGTTGCCCGGCGCGCTGTAGAGACGACCGAGCAAGAGGTCAACGCCGAGGGAATCTGCGCGTTCCTGAAAAGGCGGGAGATCCTCGACTCGCTCAAGAGAATGACGGGCACTGCATTCGCCCCGCCACCCACATCGGCTCGGGCTTTTTCGACGACTTCGAAGCCGTCGAGCTTGGACCGTGAAACGTCGAGGATGACGAGGTTCGGGCTGTGCTCGCTCCAAAGTTCGAAGGCCAGGTCGCCGTCGCGAGCGGCGACGAGTTCGTAGTGCCCCCCAGTCAGCGCTTTTCCGAAAATCTGCGTGAGATCGCGGTTATCGAGCGCACACAGGACTGTTCATCGGGCCATAAGCGGGTTCCTCGACGAAGCCTATCGTCCGAGTCTGTGTTTCATTGATCCCAGCCCGAACGAAGCCATCGGATTCCAGGCGGATTGGAACCCCCAACTCACTGCAGAAATTAATTTTTTGTGATCTTCGGCACGATCGGGCTAACGCGCAGCCAGGGAGAGCGTGGTCTCGTACGGGGCTCGACAGAGCCCGCGTTCGGTGATGATTCCACTCACGAGTCGCGCCGGCGTGATGTCGAACGCGGGGTGCCGAACGGCGACACCCGGCGGCACGAGGGTTCGGTTTCCCAAGATGGCGACCTCGTCGCGGGAGCGTTCTTCAATCGGGATCCCGTCTCCGGTCGGAGTCTGAAAGTCGAGGGTGCTGACAGGGGCAGCGACGTAAAAGGGAATGTTGTGAGCATGAGCGAGAACGGCCACGCCGTAGGTCCCGATCTTGTTCGCGACATCACCGTTCGCCGCGATGCGGTCTGCGCCAACGACAACGAGATCGACCTCACCGGTCGCCATCATATGCCCCGCCATATTGTCCGTGATGACGGTGACCGGCACTTTATCGCGCGCAAGTTCCCACGCAGTGAGTCGCGCACCTTGGAGATACGGTCGCGTTTCATCGGCTAACACACGGATGTTTCGTCCGGCTTCCGCCGCGGCCCGCACCACACCGAGCGCGGTTCCATAGCCCGCAGTGGCGAGCCCCCCCGCGTTGCAATGCGTGAGAATGCGACCGCCTTCCGGTACAACGTCTAGCCCCACACGTCCGATGCCCCTGCAAATTTCGATGTCATCATCGTGGATCGTCTGCGCTTCGCGAACGAGTGTGCTGCGAATGACTTCTACGTTTCCGCCCTGCGCCGTCGACGTCCAGAGTGCCGCCATGCGTTCCAGTGCCCAAAACAAGTTCACCGCGGTCGGGCGCGTCTTCGCGAGGCGTTCCTTTGCGCGATCGAGGTCGGCGAGAAGCGCGCCAACCGTGCTCGCGTCGCTTGTCACTGCGGCGCGCGCGATCCCCATCGCGGCCGCGCATCCAATTGCAGGTGCGCCGCGAACCACGAGGTCTTCAATCGCAACGGCGATGTCTTCCACGCTGGTTAGCGCGAGGTAAATCTCTTGTTCGGGCAGCTGGCGTTGGTCGAGCATCATGACCGCGTCGTCAGTCCAGCGGAGCGTGTACCAGCTTGCGGTCGAATCAGACATGAAGACTCCGTTGCGAACTCAGCAATTCGAAACGCGAAACGCGATCAGGATGCTTGCAGTTCGCTTTCGAGGATTCTCTTTACGTCGGCCGGACTCGCTTTGCCCTTGGTGGCCTTCATCACCTGGCCCATCAAGAAGTTGAGCACCTTGCCGTCACCCTCACGGTAGGCCGTGACGGAGTCGGGATTGTTGGCAAGCACTTCCTTCGCGACGCCTTCGATCAAGCCTGTGTCTTGTACGGCTTCGAGGCTTCGCTCGGCCATGATCTGTGCGGGGTCGCCCCCTGATTCGGCGAGTACGAGGAACACTTCGCGGCCGTTCTTCACGGTGAGGCGCCCCGTGTCCACGAGTTCAACAAGCGATGCGAGGTTCGCCGGGGTCAGCTCGGTGGCTTCAATCTCGATGTCTTTGTCGCGAACGAACTGCAAGACGTCGCGCTGGATCCAGTTCGCGATCGACTTGGGTTGGTTGTAGACCTCGAGCGTCGCTTCGAACAGCTGTGCCAACACGAGGTTCGCGGTGAGTGTCGTCGCGTCCATGCGCGAAAGACCAAAGTCGCCCACGAAGCGATCGCGCTTCGCGTCGGGGAGCTCCGGCAAAACCGCGCGCACCGCTTCGACGTCCGCTTCAGTGATTTGCAGCGGGATCAGGTCCGGGTCATCGAAATACCGGTAGTCGTCCGCATTCTCTTTGAGGCGCATGACGCTCGTTCGGTTCGAATTTGAATCGAAAGCCATCGTCGCTTGAACGACTTCACCCCCGTCGTCGAGGACCTCTGCCTGGCGTTCGATTTCGGCGTTGATCGCAGCTTCGACGAACGCAAAAGAGTTCAGGTTTTTAATCTCGGTTCTCGTGCCGAGCTCATCACCCGGTCTGCGCAACGACACGTTCGCGTCGCAGCGAAACTGTCCCTTTTCCATGTCTGCGTCGGAGACGCCGATATAACGCAGGATCGCCCGCAGCTTGCGCAAATAGGCACTCGCCTCAGCGGCAGAGCGCAGGTCTGGCTCAGACACGATTTCGAGTAGCGGTACGCCCGAACGATTTAGATCGACGAGGGTTCCGCTGCCCGCGAGTGCAGAATCGTGAATCGACTTGCCGGCGTCTTCTTCGAGGTGTGCACGCGTGATCCCGACCCGCTTTTTGATCGGCTCAGCTTGCTTGCCCTTCTTTCCTTTCCTTCCGCCCGTCGCAACAGGAACCTCGATTTCGAGCCAGCCATCGCTCACCGTAGGCTCTTCGTACTGTGAGATCTGATAACCCTTCGGAAGATCGGGATAGAAGTAGTTCTTGCGCGAGAAGACGGAGCGTTCGTTGATCGTGCTGTTCGTCGCAAGACCAACGCGAATCGCGAGATCAATGACGGCGCGATTCAAAACGGGCAGCACACCGGGAAGCGCGAGATCGATTGGGTGCGTGTTGCAGTTGGGCTCGTCTCCGTAACGCACCGGCGCCGGGCTAAAGAGTTTCGAGTCGGTGCGAAGATGCGTATGGACTTCGAGGCCAATGACGGACTCGTAGCCCAGATACAACTCCACTTTGGGTTCGTCGCTCACGCGATTCCTCCCGGTCGATCGGTGTGATGATCTGTCCGTTGCTGGAAAACGTCGGCGGTGCGGAGCAGCGTTTCTTCGTCGAGCACCCGGCCGAGCAGTTGAAGACCAACCGGCAGGTTCGCGCTTGTACCGCACGGAACTGAAACACCGGGAATGCCCGCAAGGTTTGCCGACACGGTGAAAACGTCAGACAAGTACATGCTGATCGGATCTTCTGTTTTCTCGCCGAGCTTGAATGCCACTTCGGGACTCGTCGGCGTCGCGATCACGTCGCACTTCGCGAAAGCGCTCTCGAAGTCCTGTCGCAGCAGCGTTCGCACCTGTTGGGCCTTCTTGTAATACGCATCGAAGTAGCCAGCCGAAAGCACGTAGGTGCCAAGCATGATGCGTCGCTTCACTTCGGCGCCGAATCCCTCTGAACGCGACCGTTCGTACATTTCTTTCAGATCTTTTGCGCCGCTGGCACGATGTCCGTAGCGCGCACCATCGAAGCGCGCGAGATTGCTCGACGCTTCGGCTGTCGCGATCAAGTAGTAAGCCGCAACGCCGTACTTCGTGTGAGGAAGGTTGACCTCAACCGCCTCGGCCCCCGCGGCTTCAAGTTCGGCGATGCCGGCGCGCACGCGTTCTTGAACTTCGGGGTCGGTGCCCTCAGTTTCAAAGCACTCCTTCGGCAGTCCGACCTTTAAGCCGCGAATGTCACCCGTGAGTGCCGCGCTGTAATCGGGTACCGCGTCGGGGATTGAAGTTGAATCGCGTTCGTCATGACCGGCGATTGTTTGCAACACGATCGCCGCATCTTGCGCGGTATGGGTGAAACAACCGATTTGATCGAGGGACGACGCGTAGGCGACGAGGCCCCAGCGCGACACGCGGCCGTACGTTGGTTTGATTCCCGTGACACCGCAGAAACTCGCGGGTTGGCGAATCGATCCACCCGTGTCACTCCCGAGCGCGGCTTGGGTAATGCCCGCTGCCACCGAAGCCGCACTGCCGCCCGATGATCCACCACATGCACGTTCGAGATCCCAAGGGTTGTGGGCCGCACCATGCACCGAGTTTTCGGTCGACGACCCCATCGCGAACTCGTCCATGTTGGTCCGACCCATGATGATCGCGCCTGCGGCTTGCAGCTTTTCGACGACGCACGAGTCGTACGGCGAAACGTATCCCTCGAGGATTCGCGACGAACACGTTGTCGGCTCGCCACGCTGCACCATGTTGTCTTTCAGCAGGATCGGGATGCCGTCGATGGACGACCGAAGCTCGCCCGCGGCGCGGCGCACATCGGACTCTTTGGCTTCCGCGCGCGCGGCGTCTGCGCGCAGGCCCAGCACCGCGTTGAGCGACGCGTTGGTCTGGTCGTGTCGATCGATTGCACCATCAATCAGTTCAGCAGATGAACAGGTCCCGCTCGCCAGCGCATCGCGCTGTGCGACGAGACTCGTAGCCCCGTCGTCCATCAGCGCTCTTCCCCGTCTAATACTTTTGGAACCGAAAAAGCGGAGTTCACACGTTCCGGTGCGTTCGACACCGCGAGGTATGGGTCCATGCCCGGCGCGGCAGTGTCGTCTCTCAGCGGGGTTCGCAGCTCGATTGCGTGCGCGGTCGGCGTGATCCCGCTGGTGTCGAGTTCGGCCAGAGAGTCAACGTATTCGAGGATGCGGTCCATATCGGCAGCCATGCGTGCGACGTCGCCTTCATCGAGTGAAAGGCGAGCCAGGGTTGCGATGTAGTGAACCTGTTCCGGGGTGATCCGCGACATGGCGGGCAGGCTAGCCCGCAACCGCGGCGAGTCCCAGACTTGGCTTCCCCTATGTGAAAATTGCCCGAACTGTGGCTTTGAACGCCATTGCGCCCACAACCTGCGACCGATAGGCTCGCCCCGAAATGACAACCGAATCCGACGTTTTCACGTCTCTCTCTGAGGACACACAAAAAGCCATTGCCGATTTGGGCTGGAGCACCCCAATGCCGGTCCAGACCAAAGCCATCCCACTGATGCAGTCAGGCGGTGATCTTATCGTCAAGGCGCTCACGGGCAGTGGCAAGACGGGCGCCTTCGGCATTCCGGTCTGTGAGGCGATCGACGTTGACTCCAAGTCGACCCAGGCCTTGATCATGCTTCCCACCCGCGAACTTGCGATCCAGGTTGCGCAGGAAGTGACAGCCATTGGCAAGTACCGAGGCGTTCGTTGCCTCGCGGTTTATGGCGGGGTCGGCTACGGCCCGCAGATCGACGGCCTCGAAGCCGGCGCACACGTCATCGTGGGCACCCCGGGTCGGATCCTCGACCATATCGGTAACGGCCGCATGGACTTCGACAAGCTCCAGGTCTTGATCCTCGACGAAGCCGACGAAATGCTTTCCCTCGGTTTCTGGCCGGACATGCGCGAGATCGCATCCCACCTGCCGGAAGGTCGACAGACGCATCTCTTTTCCGCAACGATCCCCGAAAAAGTTCGCTCGCTGTCGCGCTTCTTCCAGCACGACGCAGAGTACGTCACGCTCAGCGACGACCAGACTGCACCCCAGCAGATCGAGCATTGCTACTACGTCTGCACGGCGTCTAATAAAGAAGCAACCCTGCTTCGCATCATCGAATACGAAGACCCGGAAAGCGCGATCATCTTCTGCAACACCAAGGCAGACGTTCGCTACGTCACCAATTACTTGAGCAAGCGCAACATCGACGCGGATCAGATTTCGGGTGATCTAACGCAAGGCGCGCGCGAGGCTGCCATTCGCGCCATCAAGCAGGGCAGTTTGCGGTTCTTGGTCGCCACCGACGTTGCGGCGCGAGGCATCGATATCAGCGATCTGTCTCACGTCATCAGCTACACGGCTTCTGACTCTCCCGAAGTCTACGTTCACCGAACCGGTCGAACCGGGAGGGCGGGAAAGTCCGGCGTTGCGATCTCACTGGTTTCCGGGCTCGACATCGGCAACTTCAGGCACATGCAGAACGTCAACAAGATCAAACCAACCGAGAAGAAGATCCCGACCGAAAAGGATCTCCGCGATCGCGTTGCAGAGCGCTTGAAGGTTAAAGTCGAACACGAAATGCGTTCGCTCCCCAAGGACGTCGTCGCCGACCAGATCGATCGATTGATCCCGGTCGTCGAAACCCTCGCGGACAGCCATGAAGGTCGACGCGACTTGGCTGGGATCCTCGCCGCCTATCTTGTTGAGCACCGTCCCGAAACAACGGTCACCGAACCCGACGCCATGGAACAGGGTGACGCCTCCGAGGCGGGCTCGAGTTCGTCCGGCAGCGGGCCGAAGAAACGTCGCGGTGGTTCGCGCGGTGGTTCGCGCGGTGGCGGCGGAGGCGGACGCGGCAGACGCCCGCGTTAGCACCCTCCCGTGACCCGCGAGCAGTCCGGCGGACCCCACAGCACCTCGTATGAACCCTGGTTCATCGCAGCCATCGTTGTGGGTGCTTTTGTTCGATTGTTCTTTGTCTTCGCGACCCAAGGCACTCTGGACGTCGACAGCTGGCTCGTCCATACCCTTGCGCTCGAAAAGCAGGGACTGATCTCGTACTACGAGGGCGGTCCGCTGATTTTCAACCACCCGCCCCCGGCCGCACTGCTCGTTTCGACCCTAGGCAAGCTCGCGACCGCAACTGGCACTTCTTTCGCAGCGCTACTGCGGCTGCCATTCGCCGTGCTCGACCTCGCGACCATGGCAATGATCGTTCTCCTGCTCGGTCGCACCAAGCGCGCGCACCAAGTCGCGGCGCTCTATTGGCTACATCCGCTCTCGATCATTTTTTCGGCGTATCACGGAAACACCGACACTGCGATCGCGTTCTTCTTGGTCACAACCACTTGGTTTGTCAGTCGCAACAAAGCGCTGCTCGCCGGTGTTGCGCTCGGCGCGTGTCTCTGGATCAAGATCCCGGGCGTCTTAATGGCACCCGCGTTTCTGTTTGCACTCCCTACCCTGCGGGCTCGGGCGGAGTTCTGTGCGGGTGCCGGAGCGATCGCACTCCTTGGCTACGGGCCCACGCTCTGGATGAACGCAGATGCTGTCATCACGGCGGTCTTCCTTTATCCAGGGCTCAACATTCATACGAGCAGCGGGATCGCGAGTTGGGGGCTGCGGAACATCTATCCCGCCGTTTCGACTGTCCCCGAAGCGATCCGGATGACTTACGTCGAAGTTCTCCAGTTCACGATTAACCACAACACGCTCATGTGCGTCACACCCATGGTGGCGTTCGCTTGGTTGCGCAGGAACGCGCGAGACGTTTCGGGAATCGCGACAACCGTCGCTGGGAGCTACGCGATCTTTTACGGCATCACCAACTTCTGGGCGTTTCAATACTTCGCCTGGGTGATTCCGTTTTGGCTGATGAGCACGCGATGGTTCGCCGTCACCGCGTCGCTACTCGCGACCGCGTACATCTACGGCGCCTACGCGTGGATGTGCGGGGACCTGCTGCTCATGGGCCCCTGGGACTTCATCGGCAAACCCGACTGGCCCTTCTGGCTGATTGGCGCGCGGAACACCGCCAACCTCTTCTTCTTAGGCGCAGGGCTCTACTTCATCGGCAAAGCGGTGCACGAAGAAGTCGCGAGCCGAAGAGCCCCATCCATCGCAATCCAGAGTTAGAGCGTGATGTCGACTGACTTTCCAGCGCTGCCGGTCTCAGCCGTGCTGCGCAACGAAAGGCTTCGGCGCGCCGGTTCAAGCCACACCAAGCACCCATTGGCTGGCTGGCTTTCGCCGCCGTGCGCCGTCACGAGTGCGTCGAGGTCGATCTGCTTTCGATCCCCATACTGGGAAACGATGCGATCACGAATAGGCGTCATTGCACCTTCGACCGCGATGCCCGCTCCTGCGTCGACAACGCGGCATTCGTCGCCTTCGATTTTCACGGTCGCGAGCCCACCGTTCGCATCTCCGATCACAAGGCTCACGTTGCCCGAGCGTGGGCGTTTGCGACACCAGTCGATGCAGCCGTCGATGTCTTCGAACCGTTGCAGACATTCCTGCACAAGCAGAACACCGTGGGGCGCGTGGCGCGGATTGACTGCACCGGCATTCACGCCGCCGCCATATGAAGCGGTGCGCGGCGCCATGGCGACAGCAACCCCAGCGTCGTTGATCCCCGCGATCGCAGTCGCAAGCCACGGCAACGTTACTTCGGCGGAAGGAAAGCCAACTTCGGGTCGGCTCTTGCGCAGAATCCACGGGCTGCTCTCAAGCGATGCACCCGACAGTGTGCGCAATACGAGCGGGCCACCCGACGCGCTTTGCGTTTCCCGCGCCCCGATCGCAATCGCGGGCGCAACCAGGTCTTCGTCCGGCCCTGCCGTCTCCGTGGCGGCGCAAAACAGATCCATTAGCGATGCGAAGGGCACGTCCGCATTTCGCGCGATCCCCGCCATCCGCTCGGCCAAGTGGGTGTAGTGACGAATGACTTCGCGCCCAATGCCCGAGCCCAGCTCGCCGCCGGACGTCAGCGCACGCAGCGAAGGCAAGCGACTTCGCCGCACGCGTCCACCCGCAGCAGCGATGCGCGCCTGAATTTCAGCCCGGTGCGCAAGCCCCTGACCGTGACCCATCGCGCGAGGGTCGCCAACACATTCGATAAACGGATCCATGAGTGACTCTTTAGCCGGACTCGCCGGGGAGTTGCGGCTCTTCGCGGTCAGCGTGCGAATTTTTCAGAACGTCCGCCGGAAGAACCGCGTTGAGGGAGCCGGTGCGATAGCCCTCGAGGTCGAGGGTGATAAAACGAAAGCCGAGAGCCTTGATCGTCTTCGCGATCGCGGCGGCCATCGTGGGTTCGAGCGCCTTGGGAAGTTCTTCGGGCGATATCTCGATGCGCGCCAAATTGCCGTGATGGCGCAGTCGAATTTGTTCGAAGCCGAGCGCGCGCAAACGGTCTTCTCCGAGCTCGACCTGGATCAGGCGTTCACTTGTGACTTCCATCCCATACGGCAACCGAGAAGCGAGGCATGCGGAAGAGGGAAGCTCGGCAGTGGGCAAGCCAGCGCGCCGGGAAAGAATGCGGATCTCTTCTTTGCCGAGATTGGCGTCGAGCAGCGGGGCCAGCACGTTGTGCTCGTGGGCGGCTCTGTGGCCGGGTCGAAAATCACCGGTGTCGTCGAGGTTGATGCCGTACGCGACCGAGTCGAAATCCAGCTGATCCATGATGTCGTCAATGCGGTCGAAGAGCTCCGTCTTGCAGTGGTAACAACGGTCAGCGTTGTTCGCGCGGTATTCGGGATTGTTCATTTCGTGCGCTTCGATGAAGCGGTGGGGGATCTCGAAGCCCCCCACGATCCGCTCGGCCATCTCCCGTTGAACCTTGGGATAGGAAGGCGACAGCGCGGTGACGGCCAGACATTTTTCGCCGAGCACTTTTTTGGCCGCATAGGCGAGATAACTCGAATCGACGCCACCCGAAAACGCGATGGCGAGCCCTCCTGTCTTCCGCAGCAGATCGTGCAGTATCCACTCCTTCTCCTCAAGCTCGGGCGAGAGCTCAGAAGGAGACGCGGGCGCCGAGACACGGGCCGGCGAAGAATCGATCGTGCTTTGCGGGGGAGGCATGCGGTCGGAATGTACGAGGCTTGCCGAGGGGGGGCAACCAAGCCGATTTCAGGCGTTTTGCAGCGATCGAAGATATGCTCTCCAGTCGAGGGGACGAGATGAGCAAGCTGCGCGTGGGACTTTTGTTTGGTGGGCGGTCCGTGGAACATCAGGTGTCGATCATTTCGGCGACGTCGATCCTGAATGCGCTCGATCGCAAGCGCTACGAGATTACTTTGCTTGGTGTTGACCCTGACGGACGCTGGCATTTGGCGCCGCCTCACGTCGAGCCGGTGGTACTTCTAGGAGCGGAAGCCAAGGCACTCGGCGACAAGGCGTCTGACGAAGTGGTCCTGCCCGCAAAGCCGGGTGGCGACACGTTGGTTCCGGGAGGCGCCGGCAGTCTCGGCGGAAGCCTGGACGTCATCTTCCCAATCATTCATGGCCGCGGCGGCGAAGACGGTTCGCTGCAGGGGCTTCTAGAATTGGCCGGGATCGCGTACGTCGGGTCTGGCGTACTCGCGTCGGCCGTTCAAATGGACAAAGACACCGCCAAGCGGTTGCTGCGCGCCGCCGGTTTGCCCGTGGTCCCTTGGCTCACCTTTCGCGGCAACGATCTCACACCCGAACGTATTCCCGACACCGCACGTCTAGCTCTGGACGAATTGGGTGCACCGCTCTACGTGAAGCCCGCCAATTCAGGATCATCGGTTGGCATTCGTTGCGCAGAGAACTTTGACGAGTTGGTCGCCGCAATCGAAGAAGCGCGCCGCTACGACACCAAGATCATCATTGAACAAGCGATCGATGCCCGGGAAGTTGAGGTCGCGGTGATTGGCAACGACTCGCCGCAGGCGTCGCTTCCCGGAGAGATCCGACCCAAGAGTGCATTCTACGATTATGAGGCGAAGTATCTCGACGATTCGACGGAGCTCATCATTCCCGCCGAAGTCACACAAGAACAAAGCGACGAGATCCGCGAACTCGCGGTTCGTGCGTTTCGCGCTCTCGAAGCCACGGGGCTCGCGCGGGTCGACTTTCTTTTGCGGCGCAGCGACGGAGAACTCTTCATCAACGAGCTCAACAGCCTGCCGGGCTTTACCGAGGTTTCGATGTTCCCGCGGCTATGGGAAGCAACCGGGCTCAGCTACACCGAATTGCTCGACCGGCTGATCGAACTCGCGCTGGAACGCCACGCACAGACGTCGGCGCTCGAAACGCATCATCGGCCCTAATTCAGCGAGCCAATCGAAACGAGCGGGGAGGAGTAGCCCTCGCTTATTCCTTCGCCGCGGGCCTTGCCTTCGTGCGCGGCTCGACGATGTAGCCCAGGGCGCGCAGCTGATGGAGCGCCATGTCGTCTAGTTCGATCTCCCGAGTCTCGACCGCGTTTTCAGGCTCGTAGTCGAGAAACGCTTGGATCTCACTGCGAAGGTCGGCGTAGACCTCAGGCTGTTCGGCAACGACGTTTTTCAATTCCATCGGGTCCGAGGACCGGTCGAATAGCCACTGCTGGGCCTCTTGGGTCTGTCGGACAATCGCGCGATGGTCGCCTTTGACGATCGCGGTGATGGAGTCTGACGGGTTATCCACCTTGCCCCACGAAAGGTCCAATTGGGAGAACACGGCCCGGTCGGTCAGTTCCGCAAGTTTGTCCGCCGGCGGGGGCGTGCTCCCCTGCGCGGCAATCAAGGGCAACAGCGATTTGCCCTCTGCACGCTCAAGCGGGGGCAGGTCGAGGATATCGAGGATCGTGGGCCAGATATCCACGTTTGCGACTTGCTCGTTGACCACGACTCCACCCGGAATCTTGAACGGTGGAACAATGATCAGTGGAACGTGCTGAACTTCTTTGAAGAGCGTCCGGGCATGTCCTTCCTGTCCGTGCTCCCAGAAGCCTTCGCCATGGTCCGACATGATGACAACCATGGTCTTGTCGGCCAAGTTCTGGTCTTGCAGGGCGTCCATCATAAACGCGATGTTGCGGTCAACCCAGTGAATCGACGCATCGTAGAAGTCGAGCAGGTTGGTTCCGTATACGGGCGAGGTGTCGGCGTAGAGATACTGATGCACGTCCATGTAGTGCAGATAGAGAAACCAGCGATCGTTCTTGTAGGAGTCCAGGAACCCGAATGCCCCCTCTGTCGCGTCGTAGTCGGTCCCGCTGAGCCCGTGTGCTGACGGATTCCCCCCTTGCATTCCGCGGCGTGTGACGGGTCGTGGGCGCACGTAGAGATCGAATCCCTGGTTGAACCCAAAGTTCGCAGCGACCCAACCGTTACGCCAAATCCCGCCGGTCACGAAGCCACCGTCTCGCATGATCTCTGCCGGCATCTGGGCGTCATCGGTCATGGACTTCATGTAACGCTGGATCCCGGTGCGCTCTGGGTAGATTCCCTGCCACATCGATGCCATTGACGCCTTGGTCCAGCTCGACTGGCTTTCGACGGCGTTGAAAAGAATGCCGGTCGACGCGAGTTCGGTCATGTTGGGGCTGGTCTTGCGTTCTGCGCCATACGTGTCCATGCGATCGGCACGAAGTGTGTCGATCACAATGAACAAGACGTTCACATCTTCTCGTTCACCGAGCTTGAGAAAGTCTTCGACTGTCCCCGTCGGGCGCTCCCGAGGAAGGTTGATCTCAAACTGGCTCGCAACCGCTCCCACAATCAGCAGCGCCGCTGCCACAAAGTAGATCCATGCAGAATTCAGAATCTTGGGTTTTGCCATCGGTGCGGGATCCCGTTCCTCAGTTTCTACAGGTTTGACCGTTCGTGGTCCGAAATTGTGCAGCAATTCGCGGAATGAAGCACGCACAAGGCTCGCGCCCAGCTGATTCAGGCGGCCGGGAGTCTAACCCGATTCTGCAATACATCGGCAGCCGTGCCCGCGAAATCAAAAAGAAAAAGGCGGCCATCCCAAAGGATGGCCGCCCAATTTCACTGCCTAAGCAGATGCGCTTGCTTACTTGCGCATTCGCTTGCGACCGACGATCGCGAGGCCAGCTGCGCCCGTCACGAGCAGAAGAACAGTGCCCGGTTCCGGAACGAAGGTGAACGTCTTGATCATAGAACCAGCGACGTTACCCGCGAGGCTACCCGTCGCGATGCGGAAGGGCGAAACCATCTTGATCGAGCCATCCGAATTGGAGCTAGCCAAGGCATTCGTACCCGCACTAATCACAACCGTGTTGTTCTCGAGCGGGATACCAGCTGCCGTGATCTCGTACGCCGTGATCAACTGAACGGTCGTGAGGTTAAGCGTAAACGCAACGCCCGTCGTGTTCAGGTAAGCCGGAACAGCGACGATGTTTGAGGACAAGCCCGAGATGCTCACGTTTCCGGTATTGAACGGAGCGCCCGTGACAACAAGGGCGTTCTGGAGAACGTTGTTAACGGTAGTGGGGCCGCCAATTCCGTTACCGAGAACGCCGAGGTCAATGGCGAACTGGAAGCCACCAGCCGTAAGCGTCGCGGTACCGGTGTTCGCTTCGAGACCACCGAAACCAGACACGACCGCTCCACCATTCATCGGGTTGACGTAACTCGCGGCTTCGCCGAAGTTACCCGCGCCGCCAACCAAGCTGAGCTTGAGAGCCGTAAGGGACGGAAGCCCCGTGAATGCGGCGGACTGAATCGTGAATGCGTTCGTCTGGAAGACACTGGCCGCTTCGGCGATGGCGTGAGCGCCAATACCGCCACTCAAGACCACATTCGTCGACTGTGCAGAGAGGTGAATCTGAGGAACGGAGCCAAGCTTAACGTCTAAGAAACTGTTGTCCTGGTCGAGGGTGGCTGCTGCGTTTGCGGTCGCGGAGATGGCCAACGCCATTCCAAGAACTAATGCAGCAACTAACATATTACGCATGATGTCATCCTTTTGATCTTGCTTCCGAGTAGAAGCGGATCGTAAGTCTGGATTTTGCGGAACTGCGGATCGATTCAAACCATTTAAATCGACCGTATGGGTACTTTGCACGATTTTAGGGTGCAAAAACAAGCGATTTGATTCGTTGAAGCCACGTGGACTTCATAAATTTCATCGCTTCCTGAGCCTAGTAAATGCAAATTGGATGCCACTGCCCTCAAAATCACCCAGAATGCTTCAAGTTACTGATATTAAACACTTTTAATGCTTTCCCCGCTTTGGACAGCAGCCACTCCAGCGGCGAAAGGGAAGAAGGTTTTTGAATTCTTGGGAAAACTTTTACCACCCCACAGTTCTGGCGTCGATTTCCCTGCTTCTACTAAGATGTCACCCGATATAGACCATCCACGGTGTCTAGCCAAAGGGCTGGGATCCGAAACCGCAGGCGGCAGCTTGTCACGGGCACAAGCCCTACGATGAGATTTGGTCAATTTTCGACCTTACCTTTCCGTGCGAAGGGCTACTCAAGTCCTCAAGCGTCACAGGATGACATCCGTTGAGTGACAGTCCGCCCAGCGTAAACGATTGGAATCTCTCGAAATTGGCGTACTCTCAGGCGCCGTTTTGAATCAGGGAGGCCTCGGCCCACCATGCACGAAATCAATCAACAAAAAACAGTCCAAGCTCGCGTTTCGCGGAATGGCACTCGCCATCACGTCGGCGCCCGTGCCCGCGCATTGACCACCACGATGTTGGTTGGTCTCGTGCTGAGCGGCTGTTACAACGACCCCGAAAGTCGGCTTGCCGAAATTCGCGCGATTCAAGCGGGAGGTCGCTTCGAAGAATCGATCAAGCCGCTGCGGATTTTATTGACCGCCGACGCCGACAATGAAGAAGCCAATTATCGGCTTGGTGTCGCGCTTGTTCAGACGGGGCGTTCGAGCCTTGGGCTTTGGCCGCTCCAAAAAGCACAAGCCGGCGAAGAATTCGGAACGCAGGCAGGACTACTTCTCACTGCGACGTTGCTCTCCCAAGAGTCGTACGAAGAAGCCATTCGCGCAGCCAATCGTGTCGTCGAGCGTGAGCCCGACAACCTCTCTGCACGCTACGCACGCGCAAATGCATTGCTGGGCGCGGCACAACCCGAAGCCGCCATTTTAGACGCGGATCATGTTCTCGCGATTAAGCCGGGCGACGCACACGCCTACGCAATCAAGATGTCCTCGTACCTTGACTTGAAACGCTTCGACGACGCTGAAGCGAGCCAAATCGAACTCGTCAAAATCACCGAAGCCGGGACGAACGTCGACCAAGCCGCGCGCGCATGCGGAATCCTTGCTCGCTTCTACGCAGACCAGGGAGACAACGACAAGTCGCAAGAAACGCATGAAGTCTGCCTCGAGAAGTACCCGAACCACCCCATGGTTCGAAGCTGGGCGTCTAGTTTCTATACCATCACAGGGAAGGCCGATCTCTCGATCGCAATCTGGCGCTCCGCCGTCAACAACAACCCCGAAGACTACGAACTGCGCGCGGCCCTCGCGAACCACCTTTCCGATGCGGGGGAAAGTGAAGAGGCCGAAGAAGTTCTGTTCGCCGCTGCAGAATTGTTTGACACCGCGCGTGCGTACCAACGCCTTTCGCAGATTTACATTTTGAACGACAAGACAACCAAGGCGCGTGAGGCACTCGAGATCGCGCTCGAGCACACCAAGAGTGAACCCGACATTCTTCGCTATACCGTTGGCGACCTGTTTCTTGAAGAAGGTGACCTGGAGAGCGCCAAGAAGGTTGCCGATTCGCTCAAGGAACCGAGCTATCGCCACCTCTTGACTGGGGCCATTGAGCTCGCGAAAGACAACCCGGGCGTGGCGCTCTTAGAATTCGAGAGGGGCCTTCGGCTGTGGCCCAACAACGCTCGCGCACGCTTCTTGGCTGGCGTCGCAGCTCAGCGTCTCGGAAAGCATGATCGTGCGATCACCGAGTTCCGCGAATCGATTCGAATTTCCGAAACCGAGACCGACGCATCCTTGCAGCTCGCACGGCTCTACTACACGTTTGGCCAGTTCAAAACGGCCCGCCAGTTTGCGGCTCGACATCTCAGGAACCGCCCGCTGACTTCTCCCGAAGCGCACCTCATCGATGCGCGATCAGCTGTCGAAATGGGGAACCTCGACGCCGCCTATAAGGGATTGGACCAACTCGCGAACACAATTTTTGCAGCTGCGGCAGTTTCCGAGCACGCGTCAATCGTGCGGAAGCAGGACGGCATCGACGCTGCACTGAAGGTATTTGAAGCCAGCGAGCTAGACCTTGGCGAAATGCGCAATGCCGTTGCGGTTCAAAGCTACGCCGCTCTGCTGATCGATGCTGGCAAGGCGAATGACGCCATCAAAGTTGCGTCGACTCTACTCGACAAACACCAGGACAACGCCGAAGCGATGGAAGTCAAAGGACGCGTGCTCGCAGGCGCAGGGCGTGCCGATGAAGCCATGGCATTGATCAACAAGGCCATTGGGTTGGTGCCCGAGTTTGCGGGGGCACTGCAAGTGAAGGCAAACTTGCTCCAGAACGCTGGCGATCTCGGCGGCGCACTCGAGCTGTTCGACAAAGCTGCCGCGGCAGATTTCGACAACCCGAACTACGCGTATCAAGCTGCGAAGCTCGTCAATTTCCAGGGCAATCGCGGTGATGCCATGGCGCGACTGAGGCGAATCACCGAGCAAGAGCCGGGACACATCGCGGCAAGCAACGACTTTGCTTGGTACTTGGCCGAAGAAGAGCAAGATCTCGAACTGGCACTTGAGCTCGCAACGCGGGTCACCGAGCGACAGCGCGACGCCAACACGATCGACACGTTGGGATGGGTTCAATACAAGCTCGGCTCGATCGACGAAGCCGTCGCGAGCTTCAAGAGCGCGCTTGAGTTGCAGCCCGATTCCGCGTCGATCCGCTACCGACTCGGCCTTGCTCTCGCGAAGGCGGGGTCATCAGAACAAGCGCGTGCCGAACTCGAACAAGCGATCAACGGCAGTGCTTTTCCCGAGCTGAGCGAAGCGAAAGCTGAACTGGCTCGACTCCAGGGTTCATAGCCTGAGGGGTCAAGCGGCACGCCAGGCTCGCATCCCGCTCGTTCTCGTTTCGATCGCATGTTTCCTTACTCTTGCGACCGGTTGCCGATCACCAGAAGATCGTGCGGCATACCACGCCGAGCGCGGCCTCGCGTTTCTTGCGGAAGACAAAATCGCAGCTGCGTCCATCGAATTTCGCAGCACGCTCTCTTTCGACCCGAAGAACGGGATCGCCAACCTTGAATTGGCGAACCTCGCGGAAGCCGAGGGCAGGCGAAAAGACGCCATTTTCTATTTGCAAGAGGCACTCTCGACCGACGAAACCAACGGTGAACTGATACTCAGACTCGCGACCCTTCTCCGCGACGACGAGCCTTGGCGCGCACGCAGATTATTGATGAGCGCCGTAGCGCGCGACCCCAAAGACGCGGTCGCCTACCTCGGCCTCTCTCAAGTCGAGCTATCGATGGGTCAACACCAGCAGGCGATGAACTCCGTCAAACGCTCGATCTCCCTGGACGATTCCATTCCGGGTTCGTATTGGCAGCTTGGCATCCTCTATGAGTCGCTCATCAATCAGGCCACCAAGACGAGCTTCACGTTCGACGGTGATTTGAGTGCAAGCGCGGTTCGTGCGTTCGACGACTTCTTGGCCCATGGCGGCCAACCCGAATGGAAGGCACGACTCGAGCAAGCACGTGTTCTTGCGACGGGAAAACGCAATCGCACCGCGGCCATGGCTGCTGCGCGTCGCGCTCTCGAAATCGCCCGGCAAGCGGAGGGCGATTCCCCAAAGCTTCAGGCGGCGCGGCACCTGTCGTCCGTCGCCCGCGCGACGCGCGACCGGAAAGCCTACGCGGATGCAACGGAGGTACTACTCGAAGTCACGCCCCGCGACTTCCATGCGTGGAAGAACCTGGCAGAACTGCGCGGCGCATCCGGTGGTTCGGCGGAGAAGGTCTATCAAGATCTTCTTGCACTCTATCCCGGCGACGCGGACGCCCGCTCGCTCTACGCCCGTCACATTGGCTTGACAAAGGGATACCTGAACGCCGTCAGATACTATGAACAAATCGTCGAAGAGAGCGCCGAACCTGCTCGCATGCTCTCGTACTTAGTCAGCTACCAGATGGCATACCGAATGGCGCCTCATGCGAACCAGACGCTCGCCCGCATGGAAACTGAATTCCCCGACGATCCATGGACCCAACTCGAACAAGCGAAGAAGCAATCGACCGACGGCTACAGCAAGGCCGCGATCGAAGCGCTCGAGGACGTGGTTGCTGGATACGAAATCTCGGAAGCGTACGAAGCACTCGCGAGACTCACTTCATTTCATCGTGGGTCCATACGCGCCGCCGACTATGCGCGTCGCGCGGTGGACCTGAAAGGCTTTTACGAAATCAGGCTTCATCGATTGTTGGCCGAGACTCTGTTCGATGCGCGCAAGTTCGCTGATCACCTCGAAGCCATCGAAGTCATCGAGCGCTACGAAGACTTGACCCACGAGCAGTTGATCTCCAAAGCATCGTCCCTGTATGCGACAGACGAAGCGGACAAGGGCCGGCAGGTCTTACTCTCGGCCGTGAATGACCCGGAGGCGCAGATCGCCGCGACGCTCATGTTCGTGACCCACGAGGCGGGTAATCGAAAGCAGGGGCACGTCGCGCGAAAGCTTGTGATGGCCGCCCTCGAACATCACCCGGACAACCAAGACCTCTTACTCGCCCACGCCGACGTAAACATGCGGATGGGGCGACCGGACCTTGCGCTCGACGTCCTAAACCAATTCGACATCATCAAGTTTCCTGCCCACATTCGCTTCGCCCGCGCGAAACTCCGCGCAGAAGAGGGCGACTTGTCGGGAGCGTTTCCCGACCTCTCCCACGCGCTACGCGCGGACCCGTCGGTGCCAGGCCTGTTGGACTTCGCCGTGTTGATGTATTCGAGAAAGGGCGTGGCCCACAAACAGGACTCGAGAATTTCCGAATGGATCGAAGGGATACGCTCGGATACGACGAATGAATGGCTGCCTAATTCTCGAAAGATTGCGCATCTTCAGCTGCTCCGATCGCGCATCCTGCACACCCACAACAAAAACGAAAGTGCCATCGAGATCCTCGAGCAGGCGATTTCAGACTTCGAGTTCACTGCCGACACGCGAATCGACCTCGCCTACCTGCTTGCGATTACCGAACAGGACGTGAATCGCGCGATCGCGATCGCTGAGGACGTTGTTGACCCCGAGCATCCGGACCCACGCGCCCTCGACGCCTTGGGTTTCGCGTACTTGAGCGCCGAGCAACCGATGGCTGCTCTACAGAACTTCCGCCTTGCGAACCGCGCCGCCGACAACAGAGTCGCCCTGTTCCTTTACCACCAATCGATGGTCCTAGAGGAATTAGGCCGCGACGCCGAAGCGCTCCGCACGATCGACCAGGCGCTCGCCGTCGACCCCACGTATTCGAATGCGGTGAAACTCCGGCAGTCGCTGGTGACGAAGAACGACAAAGAGGCGAAGCCGTCCTGATCTCGTAACGAGTTAGTTCTTTCGCGTGCTTTCGCGGATCCGCTTCTTGCGCTTGAGGCCGTCCAAGTCGTCTTCGAGGGATTCAGTGATGGGTCCCTTGATCTTTAATGCAGCTTCGATCTTGCGAATGGCCGCATCAAGGTCATCCAGCACAATGTACGCCTGCGCCATGACGCGATATTCGTGCTGATCGGGTTCCTCTACCCGCTCGAAGCGATCGATCCATTCTTGAGCGAGTTCATTGACGAGTTCGGTGAAGAGTGGATGACCCCGGATCGCATTATATCCACGCTCAGAAATCAGGTGATCGAGACGGTTGTAGCCTCTCGCGCGGGCGGCTCGCAAAGCCCGCACCGTTCCCTCGGCATCTCCGGCGAGAGCAAGCCTACGTGCGATACGGGTCTGCGCCGCCATACCTTGCGGATAGTGCGCTTCCGCATCGGCCATCATCGAATAACCGGTTCGCCAGACCGGCGCCCGGGTGTTGACTCTCACTGCGAAGACAACAATCCAAACAATCGCCGCCGCGATCAAGACACGACTTGTCAGGGCTTTCGAGCCGCTCGCTTCAAACTTCGCGAGCAAGTCATCCAAGTGATCGCGCCCGAACAATAAGACCCCGCCGATCAGGCCGGGCAGGATGAAGTACAGGTAGCGGTCGGCCATCGGAAAGGGGAGGGGGATGATCCCGCAGACCGGCGCGAATGAAACGATCGCCCAAACCCAGTAGAGCCCTTCGCTGCGCCCGCTCGCCAGGGCCAAGAATGTTCGCCAAGCGAGCAGCCCCAACGCAAACAATGACCCGACCCACCACGGATCGAACCACGAATCTGCAGCCGGGGGTTCGTGGAAGACGGAAAGGCCAAATGACGACACCGCCATCACGAGATAACGGAGCGCGACAGCGCACACCGTGCGCCAGCGAACAATCGTGTCTTCGTAGAGGACGGGCGCCTGCCCGGCTGTTTGATTGAACGCCCAAAACTCCGCAACTGCAAAGACGACCAATAGCGCCGCCCACAATGCAACCCACGACCCATGCGAACGCAACACACCGGCCGGGCGCCCATGCAAGGTGTTCGATCGCGCTTGCCACGCCGCGATCGCAAGAACGAACAACGCGACAGCAGCGGTGGGCTTCGCAAAGAGTGCGAGCGCGAACAACAGCGCCGCGATGACGGGTCGAGTGCGCTGACTCGCGAGTGCGAGTAGCGACAAGACCATGGCGGCTGGAGTCTTTAGCTGCGAAATCCAAGCGACGGCTTCAACGTTCGCAGGGTGAAGCAAGAAGAACGCCCCACCCAGGGCCGCTGGAATGCGCGCAATCGCTGTCGCTCGAAAAACCACCACCAGTAAAACGGACGCCAACGCGTGGAGCGCAACATTCACGACGTGGTAGCCCGTCGTCTCGCGCCCAAAAAAGTGCCACTCGATCCCGTTCAAGAGCAAGTGGACTGGGGCGTAGTTTTCGACCAGCTTTGCGGGCGTTCCCGTCGGATCAAAGATCGCAATGATGTTGTCGTAGGTGAGGTTGTGAATGAACACGTTGTTGAGCACGTAGTGCTCATCATCGGAAATAAACGTACCGGTGAGCGCAGGTCCGTAGGCGACAAGACACGCGACGAAGAAGGCCACGAAGAGCAGTGCGTAGTACAGAACACCATCGCCCGTTCCGGTAGGTGCTTGACTCGTCGACGCGGGTGAGCGCGAGCTGTTCTTATGGGGGGGGCGCGAGTTGCCGGATTTCTGCCGTTTCGTGGGGATCTTTGTCGAACGAGCGGAACTCAAATTTCAGCTCTCCACCTTCACGCACGCGACGCAAGAAGCCACGTACAAGCCCACTCACAGATCTCGCTCACCGCCTCAACAGCGATTCACCAGCCACCTACCAAGCCACTCTCAAGCCGCATCCCATACGGGCATATCGATGAAACGAGGGAATTACCCAACTCCGAGCCCGATGACGCGCTCGATCATACAGAAAGCGCCACGTGAAGGGGCACGGAAAACAGGGCAACTGAGTTACCTTCGATCTTCTGGAACGCCCTCATGGGCACCGGACTGATCAATTGCCGAGATCCTCATTGGCCAGATCCACTATCGCAACATTCACGATCGCAACATTCACAACGCAAGCGAGACGAAGCAGATCGTTTTGGAACACCACGATTCGGACATCGAACTTTCGGTAGTGATGCCCTGCCTCAACGAGGCCGACACGCTTGAAATCTGCATCACCAAGGTGTTGCGCATTTTCGACGAGCACAAGATCGTGGGCGAAGTCGTAATCGCCGACAACGGCAGCACCGATGGTTCACAAGAAATCGCGACTCGTCTCGGTGCAAGAGTCGAAGATATCCCCGAACGCGGCTACGGCGCCGCGCTCATGGGCGGCATCATGGCCGCACGCGGACATTTCGTCCTCATGGGCGACGCCGACGACAGCTACGACTTCCTCGAGATCCCCAAGTTCCTCGAGAAACTGCGCGAGGGGTTCGACCTGGTGCAAGGTTGCCGCTTGCCCCGGGGTGGCGGCACCGTCCTACCCAATGCCATGCCCTTCCTTCATCGCTGGCTCGGCAATCCCATGCTCTCCGCCATGGTGCGAGGCATGTTCCGCGCACCCGTTACCGACATCTATTGTGGGATGCGAGGTTTTCGCAAAGACCTGTACCTGCGTCTCGACCAGCGATGCACGGGGATGGAATTCGCGACCGAAATGATCATCAAGTCGACACTTTACGCTGCAAAGATCGCCGAAGTACCCATCACCCTGCACCCCGACGGACGCAAAGCACACGGCCCTCACTTGCGAACCTTCCGTGATGGCTGGCGCACTGTGCGCTTCTTCATGATGTACAGCCCGCGCTGGCTGTTTCTATTTCCCGGCATACTCTTAATTTTTTCTGGCATCGTTGGATACGGCGTCGCTCTTTCGTCAACGCCAACACTTGGGATCAATTTCGGACCCCACACGCTGCTCGTCGCAAGCTTGTCATTTTTGCTTGGCTACCAGTCACTTCTGTTTGCGATCTTCACCAAGACCTTTGCGATCAGCGAAGGCTTGATGCCCGCCGACCCTCGCATGGATCGCTTCTACGACGTGATCAACCTCGAAAAGGGTCTTGTTCTCGGGGTGCTGTCATTCGTCATTGGCCTTGGCCTCATTAGCCATACCGCCAACGAATGGCGCGCGACAAGCTACGGTCCCCTCGACTACGAGCTCACACTTCGCTGGGTGATCCCGGGCGTCACGCTTGCGGCACTCGGCTTTCAGACGATGCTCTCAGGTTTCTTCGTGAGCATCCTCGGCATGGGTCGCAGGTGACGATCGCCGAGCGCATTCACGAATCGTACGGATTCGAACGGCGCGTTCGCGTTCTGTCCGGCCACCTCGCCAGCTTGTTCCCCAAAGACGCGAACGTGCTCGACGTGGGATGCGGAGACGGCACGATCGACACCCTTTTGATGAAGCTACGCCCCGACATCACGATCGAAGGCATCGACATCCTGGTACGCCCCGAAACCAAGATCCCCGTTCGGGAGTTCGATGGACGCGTGATTCCCCTCGCAGACAATTCTTTCGACGCCGTCGTGTTCGTCGATGTGCTTCACCACAGCGAAGACGCAACACAGCTCTTGCGCGAAGCGCGTCGCGTCGCGCGAGAATGCGTCGTCATCAAAGATCATCGGCGCGACGGATTTCTTGCCGAGCAGACCCTGCGCTTCATGGACAACGTCGGGAACAAACGCTTCGGAGTCGACTTGCCGTACAACTATTGGAGCCACGCCGAATGGCGCGCCGCCTTCAGCGAAGTTGGGCTCGGCGTGCGTGAATGGCAGCAGCGCCTCGGAATCTACCCGTGGCCGGCAAGCCTGTTGTTCGATCGCGGGCTCCACTACGTCGCGCAGCTCGGCGTTGTGCCTGAAGGCTCCTGAACGCGAATGAAGAACGAGCCTGCGTTCCTCGTTCCCGGCGTTTGGCTGCTGCTCGCAGCCGCAGTGTTCGCCGTGGCCATGCCGCGGATCGACGACCTCGGGCTCTACTACGACGAAGCGTTTCTCGCACAACAAGGCCGCGACTTCGTCGAACCACAACGCGCGGGGATGCATCCACCTAGCGTCACCACCACCTACATCGCAGGGCGTCCCTTCCCCGTGCGCAATGCGGCCTATCTCGGCTCACTCAAGAGTCAGCTCGTCATTCCAACGTTCTTTGCGTTTGGCGCCAACACCAAAGTGCTTCGAGCAACCACATTGGCGATCGGGCTCTTCGCTTTGCTCTTTTGTATGCTGCTCGCAAAGCAATGGTTTGGAGCCCGTGTCGCGGTCGCGACGGGTGTGTTGATCGCAACAGATCCTTCTTTCTACTTTTTCTCGCAGTTTGAATGGGGTCCTTTCACGAGCATGCTGTTGTGTCGGGGCGCCGGCTTGTACTGCATTTCTCGCGCATTCCACCCCGAAGCGACGAACAACCGCTGGGCCGCAGTCGTTTGCGGCGCGGTGCTGCTCGGCCTGGGCGTCTATAGCCGCGTCGACTTTGCAGTGATTTTGGCCGGAGCCGCGACCGCGTTGGTGGCTTGTCGCCGCGACCTCATCGCGAGCGCGGTACAAGAGCGACGTGGGATGTTGATCGCCGGGGCCTTGGTCTTCGCCGTTGCAGTGACTCCGGTGCTGGCCGTCGTGGGACAAGTCCTTGGCGCAGGGGCCGGGATCGCGGACCGAGGCGACCTCGGATATCGCATTCAGGTGTTGCTCAGCACTCTCGACGGCTCTCATTTTTATCGCTTGATTCATGCGGGCGGTCTCTTCGACCGCATGTTCGCCGAACCCGGACCCACGACCGCGCTCCCAATTTTATTTCTCGCTGGTGTCGCCATCACATGGCTGCTGGCACGGCGTTCAGACACGCAGCGCAAATCAGCGATCGGCTTCTTGTTGGTCGCGACGCTATTCATCACCGTCGTGATGCTCGCAATCCCCGGCGCGGTTCGCGCACACCACATGCTCAACCTGCTTCCATTCGTGCACATGATCGTCGCGATCGCGGGCGTGGGTCTATGGGACGCCAGCGGGTCGAACCAAAGAAGCCAGGCCCTTGCTCGCATTTGCGTCGCATTGGCGGCTTGCGCTTTTATCTATTCCAACGCGGTAGCCATCGCGACGACCCGTGAGCTCATTCAAGACACCGGTGGTATCGGACGGTTTAGTCACGCGAGGCAAGACTTGATTCGCGAGCTCGACGCATCGCCTAACGCCGCAGCAACGCAAGTCGTTAGCCTCGACTGGGGGTTTCACGAAATCGCACTGTTCGAAAGTCACAACCTCGTATCGACTGAACCCATCTGGTCGATGGGGAAACTGGCACGTCGACAAGGCGGCTTCATCTTCGACGGCAACGCATCGACCGTCTATCTGCTACACGAACCGCCGTACGACTTGTTCGGCTACAGCGAACGCTTCGCCCAGGCGCTGCCAGGCATAGACCCGACTCGTTACGAATTGACCGACCACCGAGATCGCCGCGGCGATCTCGTTTTCAAGAGCGCGCGCTTCGATGCCCCCCATCGCATGATCTTCGACGGGACCTTCCGCATCAGACTAAGCGCAGCAGCAACTCCGCCACGTGCTCCTGCTGAGCAGCCGTGATGCCCGGGAAAATGGGCAGAGACAAGATCTCGCTTGCGGCCTTTTCAGCGACAGGGAACGCACCCTCGCGATAGCCAAGTGACGCGTACGCTCCCTGCTTGTGGCATGGCGTTGGATAGTGGATGCCCGCGCCGACCCCCGCGGCATTGAGTTCCGCCACGACCCGATCCCGCTCCGGCACACGAACGACATAGAGGTGCCATACGCTTTCGTTGCCTTCTTTGATCGCGGGAAGCGTGATCAAACTCGTTCCCGCGAGCAGTGCGTCGTATCGCGCCGCCGCCTCTTGGCGTTGTGCGTTCCAAGTGGCGAGATGCTTGAGCTTGGCGCTCAACACGACAGCTTGTAGAGAGTCGAGACGTGAGTTGAAGCCGATTTCGGGGTGTTGGTACTTCACCGTGCCGCCCCAGTTGCGGAGCCGCCGCACCGACTCCGCGAAGTCATCGTCGTTGGTCAGGACCGCGCCGCCGTCGCCGTACGCGCCGAGGTTCTTACCGGGGAAGAAACTGGTTGCGCCCGCGACACCGAAGCCACCTGACAAACATCCATTGCGCCGCGCGCCGTGGGACTGCGCGCCATCTTCCATCACCGCAACGTTTCGACCGCGTGCATAGTCTTCGAGTCGTTCGTAAGGAGCGACCTGGCCATAGAGGTCGACAGCAAGAATGCCTCGCGTTCGATCACCGATCGCATCCTTCGTCTGGTCGGTATCAATCAAGTGATAGACCGGATCGCTGTCGACAAAGATCGGGACCGCGCCCACGCGCGTAACCGCCAACGCCGAAGCGATGAACGTGTTTGCCGGCACAATCACTTCGTCGCCTACGCCGATCCCCTGGGCTCGCAAGATCATTTCGATCGCGTCGGTACCGCTCCCGACACCAATACAGTGACGCACACCGGAGAACTGCGCGTACGCCTGCTCGAATTCGGCGACTTGGGGGCCGAGCACAAACGACGTCGCTTCAAAGACCTCGTCGAAACCCCGCCGGACATCCTCTTCGATCTGTTGATGTTGAAGCGAAAGGTCTACCAAGGGAATCTTCATCAGGCGTCAATCTCGACTTCGCGACCTTTCTCTGCCATGGACCGCGACATGGCGACCAAAGTCTTCACGACGGAAATCCCTTCCGGTCCTCCGGACATCGGTGCTGCACCGCTCACGATGCAATCGAGGAAGTGATCGCACTCGACCTTGAGCGGCTGACTCGTCGGAACCCGGGGCACTTTGATGTCCCCGTCGCGAACCGTCATCCGAAAAGACGCGATCGAATCGACGAATGGCACCTGGGCCACTTCGTCATCAACGTGCTTGTCAAAGATACGCAGCGGTTCGCTCGCGTTGACGTCGTCAAACGTGAGCATGCGCTTGTCTCCCACTACGCGAATGTCGCGCGTCTTGACCGGGTTGAGCCATGACGCGTGAAGGTTCACGAGAATGTCGTTCGGGTAGCGAATGGTGGCGAAGATCGCGTCTTCTATGCCCTTATTGATCCAAGCTCCGCCGGTCGCTGCGACGCTAAGCGGCTCGGCGTCAAGCCAGTAGCTCGCGAGAGAAATGTCATGCGCGGCCAGGTCAAAGGCCGCATTTACATCGACGCGAATCGGTCCGAGATTCGTGCGCACCATCGAGATGTAATAGACGCGCCCGAGCTCTTGGTTTGTGATGTATTGCTTCGCGAGCTGGGCGGCCGCGTTGTAGACGAACACGTGTCCAACCATCAAAATCTTGCCGACTTGCTGGGCGAGCTCGTGCATCGCAATCGTTTTTTCGACGGTGTCGGCAAGCGGCTTTTCGACCAACACGTGCTTGCCCGCGCGGAGCGCCGCGGTCGTGATGTCGTAGTGAGTTGTGGTCGGCGTTGCGACGACGACCGCCTCTACGTTGGGGTCGTCGAGAACAGAGGCGAGGTTGCTCGAAACCTTGATGTCGGGAAACCGTGTCCGCACGACATTGAGGCGCGATTCATTCTGGTCGACGACCCAAGCGACTTCGCTATTGCCGTGATTATGAAAGTTGCCAATGAGATTGGGGCCCCAATGCCCTGCTCCCACGACCGCGACTTTGATCATCGTTGTTCTTCTTATCCTCTAATTGGCGAGCGACGCAGCGCCAAAACTGCACTTTTTTTAGCGCGACGGCTGTCGGGCACCCTGGGCGACCCTAGACGCCCTTGGATGTCCTTGGATGTAGAAGCCTTATCGGCAAGACGCCAGCAATCCCGTTGTTCCATTTTCGCTTGTTGCGCTCATCTTCAGCCTTCGGCTCACTTTCGAATTCCTAGCCCAAGCAAAACCAAGGGTCTCAGGATCGACCACCAACCGATCAGTGGCTGCATCTTGGTTTGGCCCAGTGCCTTCGGAGGGTACACCTTTGTGACCGGAACTTCGGCGACCTTGTAACCCTGGCGAATTGTTCGCAAATAGAGATAGGGCTCGAGTTCGTACTCGTCGAGCCAAGCCTGGTCGAGGTCAATTTCGGGGTCCTCGAGAACCCGGCGGCGAATCGCTCTAAAACCGTTGGTTGATTCGGTGACCCGGTGTCGTGCCACTAACGAGAACAACAACGGGTGCACGCGAGTCGCAACTTTGCGGTAGAAGGGCATCGGGCCGAAATTCGCGTCGCCCTTCAAAAAGCGTGAGCCCTGAACAAAGTCAGCGCCCTCGTCGATGATCGCGTCCAGCAGCAGCGGGATCTCTTCGGGCGAGTCTTTGTTGTTTCCCGCCATCACAACTGCGACGTCGAAACCACCGCTTACGGCTTCGGCGTAACCCGCACGAATCGCCGCCCCAACCCCTGCGACGTGCCCCATCGAAATGACCCGAGCACCAAGTTCGCGCGCGACTTCGGGCGAACGATCTGTACATCCATCGTCGATGACCAACATTTCGTCGACAAGAGGGCGCGGCGTACGGCGGACAACTTCGCCGATCTTGGCCTCTTCATTCAGCACGGGCGCAATGGCGATGACGCGCAATCCTCGATACACAGGTGAGTTCCTCGGGGGCAGAGCATACCGTTCTGGCTTGATCCAAACAGGGTTTTCACCCCATGACCGGGCGCCCTCCCAGTTTTCGCTGCAATGGGCGAAACTGGATGGCAGCGGATGACCTCTGTCCATTGTCTGAAACCAACGCGATCATTCGCAACGCGCAATCGAAACGCAACAGGAGCTTCATGACGGAGCGCGTCCCAAACGATCCGGCCGATGAAGCCGGTGCTCTTGCAGCGGCATCCCAACCGCTCTGCGAGCTATGCGGGAGTGCGGGCGAGCTTCGCTATCCGGACTTGCAAGACCGCCACTTCGATGCGCCCGGGACTTGGACCGAACTTCAATGTCCTCGCTGCCAACTCATCTGGTTGAACCCGAAGCCGACAGCCGCAGACCTACCGGCACTCTACGCCGACTACTACACCCACGGTGAACCCGATGAACGATCGGTATTCGTGCAGGCCATCCTATGCGGAGTCCCGGCCGCAACGCAGGACTACGCCGACATGGTGTCCGACCCTTGGGTACGACGACTGGGTCGCGCGTTTTCCCTGTTTGGCCCTCTTCGCGAAATGGGCATGCGCGGGACCATGGGCTTGTCGCGCGATGCGGGCATTTCGCTGCTCGACTTTGGCTGCGGAGATGGCGCGTTCTTGCGACACATGCGGAGTCTCGGGTGGACGGTGTCTGGTGTCGAACAAGACCCTCGCGCCGCCGAAGTCGCCAGGCAATTGATCGGCCAAGCATCGATCCACACTTCGATCGACGACGCGCGCGCAAAGGCGCCCGACGGCTACGACGTCATCACGCTTTCCCATGTGATCGAGCATTTGCTCGACCCCATAGGAACCCTCCAAGAATGCGCGTCGGCCCTGCGCCCGGGTGGGAAGCTTGTGATCACGACACCGAATACTGAAAGCCGAGGTCATCGTTACTTTCAGCGAAACTGGCTCCACCTAGACCCTCCGCGACACATCACTCTCTACAACCCGGGAACGCTCACTGATCTCGCACGTCGCGCAGGCTTCAAGGTCGAGCGCGTTGAAACCCCGGCTTCGTCATCGCACTTTGTTTATCAAGCCAGCAGCCAGCTCGAATTGCGCGGCGCGCTGCCCGGAATTCGCGTGGAAAACCTGAGCACCATGACGCTGCTCGAAAGTGGGTTGTTCTGGATGTGGGAATACACGCTCACTCGCTTCGGGACCAAGTGCGGCGAAGAGCTGCTCCTGACTGCGGTTCGCCCGGTTTAGGACTGCTAACGTGCACATCACAGGGCTTTGGCCGAACCCATGCACGGCCGATAGGTAAGCTAATGAACCCCGCAAAACCGCTCTCGCCGACAATCGCCGTCGTGATCCCGTGCTTCCGCGTGCGCGAGACGATCCTAGGCGTGCTCGAAGGGATTGGACCTGTGTGCCAGGCGATCTATGTCGTCGACGATGCGTGCCCAGAAAACACTGGCGACCTGGTGGAATCCGAATGTCGGGATCCGCGCGTGCAAGTTGTGCGCAACCCCGTAAACCAAGGCGTCGGGGGCGCGACCATCGCGGGCTACCTTGCAGCCCTCGAAGACGGCGCCGAAATCCTCGTCAAGCTCGACGGCGACGGGCAGATGGACCCGGCTTTGATTCCGCGCTTGGTCTCCCTGATCGAACAGGGCGAAGCCGACTACGTGAAGGGAAACCGCTTCTTCGAACTCGACGGTCTGCAGTCGATGCCAACGGTACGGCTGATCGGCAATTCACTTCTTTCGTTCATCAACAAGATTTCGACCGGTTACTGGAACCTGTTCGACCCGAACAATGGCTTTACTGCGTTGCATGCGGGCGTCGCCCGACAGCTGCCCTTTGACAAGTTGAGCAAACGATTCTTCTTTGAGTCGGACATGCTGTTCCGCTTGGGAACGCTGCGCGCGGTTGTCACCGACGTTCCCATGCCGGCCCGCTACGCAGACGAAAGCAGCAATTTGCGAGTTCGGTCCGTTGTATTCGAGTTTGCAGGCAAGCATCTTTCCAACGTCGTCAAGCGATTGTTTTACAACTACTACCTGCGCGACTTCAGTATCGCGTCGGTCGAAATCGTGCTCGGCGTTGCGTCCCTTACGTGGGGCACCTGGTTCGGCATGACGCGATGGTTGGCGGGCATTTCGCAGAACATTCCCGCAACGAGCGGCACCGTGATGGTTGCCGCGCTGCCGGTACTCCTGGGCGTGCAGCTGATCTTGGCGTTCCTCAACTTCGACATCCACAACGTGCCACGGGATGTTCTCCACAAACGCTTGCTACCCCCTCACCCAAAGACGTGAGCGAAGCGAAGCCCCTGCTTACTCCCGGCGCGTTCGTCCGCCTGGCCGTGCGGCTCGCGGTCGCGTGTTTGCTACTCGCGCTGGTCTTCAATATGGCCCTGCCCGACAGCGACGTCGGAGTCGTTGCGGCCGTGATGGCGGCATGGCAGACGAGCTTCACCGAAGCGGCGAGTTGGTTCCTTCTTTCTTTTTCGCTGTTCGGAATCAGTTTTGCGATTGGGGCGTCGCGCTTCGCCACGCTGCTTGCGGGCGCCGGCTTCGACGTTCGCTGGCCGATGTTGTTCCGCGCTTATCTCGTCGCGGGGTTCTTCAACCTCGTGCTTCCGGGTGCCATCCTCGGTGATGTGTATCGGTTGTGGGACGTGCGTCAGGAAGCCGGCGAGGGTTCTCGCGCGCTTGGTATCATTGCCGTTGAAAGGTTGCTGGGCCTGTCCGCCCTGGGCTGCCTTGGCGTCGTCGCTGCGCCGTTTCTTCCACTCACCGCCGAAGATCGGTATCTCGGTACTGTGCTGATGGCGGTTTGCGGGCTCATCGCACTGACCACCGCGTTCGCACTGCATCCGCGCGCCAATGGATGGATGCGAAAGATCGGTGCGCTCACGAAACCGATCTCAGCGCGAGTCGCAGGTGCGATTGACGGGGCGTTGTTTGCCGCCGTTGAACTCACCACACAACCGCGTGTGCTCGTGCGGGCGTTCCTGTTGAGCCTTGCAAACCAAGGTCTCCCCGTTGCGGCTGTTTTTTGTCTTTCTGTGCCACTGGCCGGCGAAGTGGCTTGGTATTGGTTCGCGATCATTGTTCCGTTCGTCACCCTGGTGAGCCTGGTGCCGATTAGCATCGGGGGAACCGGGGTGCGTGAATATCTCTATGTCACACTCTTTGGTGCTGTGGGGATGCCGCGGGACGCCGCACTCGCACTATCTTTGTCTCTCCTTGGAACCGCGATCGTTTGGGCCATTGTCGGCTTTGCGATCTTCACGATCGATCGCAGACGTGGCACCGCCCGCCCCGAACCCGTGGCTTCGTAAAGTGAACCGATGACTGCCGCCATCACATTTGCGATCCCGTTTCACCGAAACGAAGCGCTTCTGCGTATCGCGGTCAACAGTGTGCTCGCCCAAGATATGGAGGATTGGCGACTGCTGGTGATCGATGATTCTGGCATGGAACTCGGCGCCAAAGAAATGCTCGAAAGACTCGACGACCCGCGGATCTCGTACCTGAGCCACGAACAAAATCTAGGCATGGTCGAGACTTGGAACCGCTGCCTCGACCATGCCGAAACCGATCTCGTGAATCTCCTGCACGCCGACGACGCGCTGCTTCCCAACTACGCCTCGCTGATGCTCGACTTGGCCGCGCGATTCCCCGAAGCAAGCGCGTTCTTCTGCGAGACCGATATCGTGAGCTATGACGGCGCAGTCACGTTTTCGATCGCCGATATGGTGAAGAAGTTTTTGGTGCCGCGCACCCAGGCCCCAGAATGGGTGCTCCATGGGGAAGACGCGGTGGCGAGCCTGATGACCGGCTACTTCATCATGACGCCTACCCTTTGCTATCGGAAGTCGCGCTTGGTGGATCAACGATTCGATCCCGCGTACAAACAGGTGCAAGACTTGATTTACATCGTCGGGCTATTGATGGCCGACCACACGATCGTGGGCGCGCGCAAGCGCGCGTACGCCTACCGCCGGCATGCAGACAGTGCCACGAGTGTGCAATCGGAATCCATGCTGCGCTTTCACGAAGAAGTCGCGGCGTTCGACCTTGTCGCGGGGCAGGCGCGTGCACTTGGCTGGACGCGAGCCGCGAGCACCGCCGCGAGCAAACGCATTATCAAACTACATCTGCTTTACCGCGCCCTTCGAGAGCTGTTGAGCCTTCGGCCGAGCGCCGCCGCCCAATCCGTTCGCTATTTGGTGAGCATCATTTAGGCACTGCCCAGCACTTCTCAAAATTGCGGCCTATTCGTCTCGCGGCACCCACACGGCACCCGGTGCGACTTGCCAACCCGATCGCGGGGTAAGCTGGCCTTCTTTCTCGAACACGGGACCCACTTTGCGGTAGTGCTCCGCAAGAACATGGTCGTTCGGATAGTGCTCGAGGAACCGGCTGGTCGAATCGACGATCAAACCAAAGCGCCGGTCGGCGATGGCACGCGCGAATTCATCGCGTACCGACGCAGCACCTGGAAGCCCGCTGCGGGACAGATCGTCGACCGGCATTTGATGTGCGTAGACGCGTTTGCCCGCAAGCCCCGCGAGGTAGCCGTGGGCGGGGATCAAGACTTCGCCTTTGGCATTGGCGAGCTGTTTCACGAAACGCACGCCGCGTTCAACGTCTCCCGGACGTGGCAGCGCAATGCGGGGATCGAAAGCAAGCCACAGGATTTGCATCGCGAGCCCGACCGCGGCGGCGCGCGGCACCCATGCGCGGTGTGCTTCGCTGCGAAGCAAGTCGCTTAGTGCTGCCCCGAGCAGAACGACAAGGCAAGCGTGCAGCGGAATCAAGTTGTTCATCGCGCCACCAACCTTCGCGCGCGGAACGATCCACGCCGCAGCAATGCCCACGAAGAATGCTAGGTAGAACAGAACCGAGAGCCGGTCCTTTGAGCGCCATACCCAAACGCCAACCGTGCCGACCGCAAACGGAAGCGCCCAGATCAAATCGTTCCACAAAAAGTACGGAAGGAACGACCAGCGAATTTCGTGTCCGCTCTGTGCTCCCAGCACGTAAAAGAAGAAGTGGTTCCCTTCACCGCTGCTCAGCACGGCTGCGCTCGCGACCGTGAGCCCGAGCGTGGTGCCGGAAAACAAGAGTGTCCGGCGAAATCGAAAACCTGAATCGAGCGCAGCCTTGGAAGTGGAAAAGGAAGAGGCATCTCGATACAGGCACCAAAGCATCATCGGCCCAAATATCGCGAGACCGGTTTGCTTCGTGAGTGTCGCGAGAAAAGCAAAGCCACCCGCGACGACCAGCCCGAGCACGTCGTCTCGAGTGCGCAGGAAATAGATTCCAGCCAACACCAGTGCGACGAAGACCGAATCGATCCGGCCCACATCCATATAGGCGCCACTCACGCGATAGGTCGCAACGAAGAGGCCGGCGCAAACGACACCGAGGTCCCATCGCCGCGACTCGTGGCGCACGATTGCAAAGATCGCCAAGCACGATGCCAACGTGGCGAGTTGTGAAACCAGACGCAGGGTAAACAGACTTGCCCCAGTCAATTTCGTAAAGGGTAGTGCCAGGTAGTAGTAGAACGGTGGATAGGGGTACGGGACGAAGTCGATACTCGGTGCGGGATAGAGCGGGAGGCCTTCGATGACTCGATTGAGGTGTTGAAGCACCCCCCCCTCCATCCATTCGAGCTCGAACGGATGGAAAGCCCGTTGAAACGTCGCCCAGAAAACGACATTGGCTGCGACGATCGCGAGCGCGACAACGGGGCCCAAGGGCCATGAAGTCGATGGCTTCGCGTCTCGCTCGATCCCGGGTTCTTCACCGTCGGTTACCACCGAAATATTGACCCCTTGATTGCTTGCCCGCGTTCCGCCGCTCACAGCACCCGGCGTTCATGTCGCCGGCGCAGTCAGACCAGTTTATCGCAGTCGTGGGCGGTACCGATGCGCAACACCCAGTAAGCCACGAACGACGAGAGTCGCGCTCGCAGGCAGCGGAACAACCCACTCCCGTCGCCATGCGCCCGTCTTTCCGGCTCGCTCTTCGTACCGAAAAATTGCCACGGCTGGCCACAGCTAGCTTTCGCGCGGACTCCTAGCCCCAACGACGTTCTCGCGCCGCGTCCGAACCGAAAAACCAGGCGCCTGGCTCGGTCCGGAGTTATTCCGCAGCCTGCTAGTATGCTTGGGCGCGCACCAGCTGGGTGCCGGCCAACCGTCTTTGGGAACGCAATCGTTACGAAAGGGTCAGGCGGGATGGCGGCCATAGGCGAATCTACCCTCACCCGGCTTCAGATCTTCGCATTGCTCGCCCTCGCCGTGGTATGCGGCGCAGCGACTCTGCACGAAGCCTTCGTCGCGCCCGAAGCATCGTTTCTAACGAGCGGCAATGGCGCCCAGTGGATCGGCTACCCCTTCGTGGCGACGAGCGACGCGGTCCCGGTCGTGCGAGACAACATCCCCGCGTACTCCTTTACGAAGACGTTCGAAGTCGCGGCCGTGCCCGATCGCGTCATGCTGTCTGCGCGAGGTCTCGCGTCCATTGACCTGAGCATCAACGGTGCAACGGTGCTGTGGGACCCACCACTCGAAAGCTGGCGCGAAATCGTTGAGGTCGATGTCGGTTCGAAACTGCACGTCGGCACCAACGAAGTCCGCGCTCGCGTCCGCAACGCAACGGGACCGGCATTGCTGCAGCTCGCGCTTCGCGGCGACGACGTGGACGTTGAAACCGATACGAGCTGGCAGGTCTCGTCCCCCGGCATCCCGGTCGCGACTGCGACCCGTGCCAACGACACCCAGCTCTTCTTCGACACCTTCATCATGCCGCAGCCCCGGGATGCGTTCGCCAAGCACGGGGTGTATCTCGCCGCCATGTTCTTGTTGTTCGCGGGTTTCTCCAAACTCGCACAAAGCCGCCTCGCCGGGGCCAACCTCAAGTCCTTGCCACTCTTCGTGCTTGGAAGTGTGACTTGCTATTGGCTCGCGGTTTTCGTCGTCAAGATTTCAAACCTCCCGGTCATGATGGGTTTCGACATCCCAGCGCATCTCGCTTATTTCGACCATCTGTTGGAATTTCGCACGCTGCCAGACCCGGTCGAAGGCTGGGCTTCCTACCACCCGCCGCTGTTCTACCTGCTCACGAGCGCCGTTGTGTTGGCCACCGACGTGGCACGAGACAGCGCAGCTGGGCAGGTCGTCTATCGCCTGGTCAGCTTTGCGAGCGGCTTGGCGATCGTTTGGTGCACGCACTTTTTCGCGCGCCGGTATTTTCGCAAAGACCCCATCAAGACGAGCCTCGCTACCGCGTTCGCTGGGCTCTTGCCCATGAACCTCTATGTCTCGGCCTATGTGTCAAACGAATCGTTGCTCGCTGCATGGTTGAGTGTCGCAATGTTATTCGCCTGCACCGCACTCATGAGCGCGCGAACCACGGTGCTGCACTTCTTCGCGATCGGCGCGGCACTCGGCCTAGGCATCACGACGAAATTCTCGGGGCTCGCTCTTGTGCCCGTCATCGCAGCGATCGTCGCGGCCAAGATCTGGATGCTCGAGGGCGATGATCGCCGCGCCGCTTCGCGCCGAAGCATCACGGCGTTCGCCGCGGTGATCACCACCACTGCATTGGTGGGCGGCTGGTTCTACCTTCGCAACTACGTCGAATACGGCGAGTGGGTCATTTGGAACATCAACCTACCGGGCGCCACAACGTGGTGGGAATATCCCGGCTTCCACACCTCGTCCTACTACTTGAGTTTCGGCGAATCTTTCCGCCACCCTTTCTTCGCCGGATTTCATTCTTTTTGGGATGGCATCTACTCGACACTCTGGGGTGATGGCTTGCTCGCGGGCATGGTCCAAGCGACAACACGACACCCGTACTGGAACTACGAATACATGGTGATGGGCTACTGGACTGCGATCCCACTTTCGCTCTCGGTGGTTGTCGGTGTCGGAGCGCTACTCGTGCGTGCCTTCCGCGACGAAGACATGCAGGTTCGGATCACGGCTTCATTCGTGGTGCTGATCATTCTCGTTCTTCTGTTTTCGGTCTTCATCGTGACGTTTCGCGTTCCCTACTACGCCCAGGCCAAGGCGTTCTATATCCTGGGTGCGACCCTCCCCCTGTCGATCGCCGCCGCGACGGGACTCAGTTTGATTGATGATGCGCTCAAAGCAAGCCGGGCGGCTTACTTGCGGGTGCCGCTCCATGGCCTCGTTGGAATGGCGGCGGGCGTCATTGTGGTGAGTTTCCTCGGTTGACCCTCAGAAGTTCCGCACGCGCGACGCAACGCTGCCCATGGCCATTTTGTTTTTTCTTCAATTACCTTTAATTTCAGATAGTTAGGAAACCATTCCCCGCTAGACTTTGGATCTGCCGGAGGCGAGGGTCGAGCTTTGGTTGTGGGGAACACGGCGAGGTGCGGGGTTTGATGGGTTGGCGCTGGGCGCCGGCGAACGATCGCCTTGCGCCCAAGATCACCAGCGTAGAGTGGCGTCGCGCCCTCGCGGTCTTCGCGATCGCATTGGCGTTTAAGTTTGGCCTTGGTGGCGTGCTGTTCGACCCGAACGCGATGGCCGGGAATCCCTGGGCGTTCGGTTTCGAAGTTGGAAATATCGCGCGCAACCTTGCAGCAGGGCATGGGTTCTCGGTATCGCGCGAACCCGGGGTCTACATCCCAACCGCATGGATCTCTCCGCTCTACCCCATGCTCTTGGCTGGCATCTTTAAAGTCTTTGGCATGTATACCCTCGGTGCCGCACAGGCGACCCTCCTCGCCAACTGCATCTTTCAGGCCGGGAGTGCCGCACTCCTTTACTTGATGGGATTTCGGTTTGCGGGACGCAACGCGGGGCGCGCCGCAGTCGTCATTTTTCTGTTGAACCCGAACGGTTGGCAGTTCTTGGGTTGGGCATGGCCGTCACAGCTTTTTGCGTTCTTGATCTTGCTTCACTTCTTCGTGCTGCTGCTTCCAACCAAGAACGATGTCGTTGCTGCGTCCATGGCGGGCGGCACTTTCGCAATGGCATTGATGGCGGATGGTGCCGCGATCGCGATCGCACCCGTGACGGTCGCGCACATTTTCTGGACGCGTAGTGGGTCACAGCGAAGTACTGCGTTCGCGGCCGCGTTGATCGCATTTGCCATCGTGGTCGCACCCTGGACACTTCGAAACGCCGAACACTTCGGGTCCTACAACCCCCTTCGCGGCAATATCGGCGTCAATTTATGGGTGGGGAACTATCCCGGTTCCAACGCGGAAGCATTTCATGGCCTCGCCCCAAGCCCGTGGCACGACACCGAGCAAGGCGAACGCTTCGCGACGCTCGGCGAACAGCAATACGATCGCGACGCGCGCGGCCGGGCACTCGGTGCCATCGCCAATGACCCTGCGCGCTTCGTTGGAAACACGGCAATGCGCTTCGCCGGCTTTTGGATCGGCGAGTTCTGGACGCGTTACCAACATATTCACTGGTTGTATTCGGTGGGTCTGATCGCGCTTTCGGCACTTGCACTGCGCGGTGCGATTCGCGCACGAAGTTTTGGAACGGGCGCGCTGCTCGCGGCACTGCTTCTATTTGGGGGCCCTTACTACCTCACCGTTCACGGCCATGGGCGTTACCGTGTCCCAGTGGAGCCCTTGATGTGTTTGCTCGCAGTTCTAAAGCCGGGAGACGAGCAGTCGGTGATTGATGACGAGCCGCAATCATGAGACACGTTGCGCTGCATTGGGTCTTGCCGTGTGCTGCGCTCTCACTTTGCCTCATCGCTTGCGACACCAAACTCTCTGTCAGCGAACCGGCAATAACCCGTGCAAAGAACTCTGTCGTGCTCATCAGCCTCGACACGACTCGGCGCGACCATCTCTCGGTCTACGGATACGATCGCAAAACGTCCCCCAACCTCGACGCAATGTCGGCTGACGGCATCGTGATGCAGAATTTCCTCACCACCTCGTCGTGGACACTTCCCACTCATGCATCGCTCTTCACTGGCCTCTTTCCTTCGAGCCACGGTGCGCACTACAGCAACGTGGGAAACACGGCCCTCGGCGATGCCGACGGCGCCCCTCAAGGCTTCGACGCTTTTCGCGCGAACCGTCTTCCCGACGCCGCCAACACGCTCGCCGAAACACTGAAGGCAAACGGATTTCAAACCCATGCCGTTGGGGCGGGGCCTTGGTTCAAGCCTGTCTTCGGCCTCGATCAAGGGTTCGACCACTACGACGCTGAGTTCGATTCCCTCGCCGGCCGCGACGGTGCCGAAGTGAGCGAGCTCGCCATCAACGCGATCGAGCGCGCCGCAGACAACCCGTTCTTCCTTTTCCTCAACTACTTCGATCCCCATGACCCCTATGATGGACACGGAACAAGTTGGGAGCAGTTTCTCAAGCCCGGGCCCGACTTCGCACGGTCGAAGGTGTTGGCGGAGTACGACTCCGAGATCCTCTATATGGACGAGCAACTCGGGCGCGTGTTCGACACCCTGCGAAAGCAAGGCTTGTACGATCATAGCTGGATCGTCGTCACGAATGACCACGGCGAACACTTTGGAGAGCACGAGTTAGAAGGCCACGGCTTCTCTTTATATGAGTCGGTCGTTCGCGGTGTGCTGATCATCAAACCGCCTGTAGACGTAAGCCTTGAGCTCGATCCCAACACGAGAGCGCAATCGGTCGACATCATGCCAACGCTTCTTCAAGGACTCGGCATCAACTTGCCAAGCACGATGGAAGGCGAGCCCCTCAACCGCATCACTCACCCCGCGATGGTCGAGCTTTACCGCAGCGCGGGGAACGTGCGCTGGAAGGGCGAACGCTTTCGGCGCGAACTGCGTGCGCTTTATGACGGGGACTACAAACTGCTCTTGTCGTCAAAGGACGAAGATCCCGACGCGGGCCTGTTCGACCTGCGAAACGACCCCGCCGAAACCAACGACCTCCACGCCGAACTGCCCGATGTCGTCAACGCCATGGTCACGCGATTCGAAACGTGGTCCACTTCGCGAACGCCCCTCAATGAGGAACGCGCACCAGACCTCGACCCCGAAACCCGGCGGCAAATGGAAGCCTTAGGTTATCTCGACGCAACCCGTGAGCCCAAGCCCTAGATGACTGGGAACTCCACACCCATTCAGGGTCTCGCGATCACGGCGCTCGTCGTTGTGTCTTGCTTCGCACTCCTGCGGTTGTGGGCTGTTGGACAAGCCGTCCCCGGCATCGACTACTACCAGTTCTGGGTCGTAGGCGAAGCGATTGAACACGACGGCCTCGTGAATCCCTATGCCGACGAAGAGCGAGAACGCATCGGGGCCCTCTACCTAGATCGAGCCCTCGCTTCGCTACCGCCCCACGACGACAATCTTGTGAACCGCTTTGCAGCCGCCGCGCAGGCGCGGGCAGTGCTCGAAACTTATTCGACGCCCTTCCTCTATACGGGGGTCCACTGGCTTTCGAGTGGCGACTACGAAACGGACTTCAATCGCTGGCGCATCCTTTCGCTCGTCGCGTTCGTGCTCGGTGTTCTCGGTATCGCGCAAACGGTCGGCATGGCGTGGCTTCCGTCATTGGGTTTGCTCGCAGGGCTCCTCCTGTTTTTTGCCCCGCTGCAGTCTGAAACTCAAGTTCAGAACGTGAATAGCGTCCAATTGGGTCTCCTCGCGATTGCAATCGCCTTGCTGCAACGGGAAGACAGTGCCTCCGCTCAGGTCGCCGCGGGGGCGACGCTTGCGATTGGCGCCATGTTCAAGCCCAATGTTGGGCTCGTTGTGGTGTTCTTGTTTGCGGCGATCGCGATGTCTGGAAAAACGCATCGCACCCTTTTGGTGGCGGGTGGAATCGCCGCAGGCATGTCCTTCGCGTTCGCGACGTCGAGTGTTTTTTTGGGAAGCATGAATAGTTGGCTGGATTGGATTTCCGCCGCAACGTCGATCCCGCCCAACATCATCACAACCGAGATGGGCAACTACGCGCCGCTGGCATTTGCGTTTGGAGAAAGCTCGAATGGCCTGAGCTCGATCTTCATCGTCCTTCTTTCAATACCTGTACTCGCTGCCTTATGGACAAAGCGTGATGCTGAAGCGTCGGCGCTTGAGATGACGACCCTGGCTGGATTGGGGTGTTTGATCTTTGTCTTAACCGCGAACCTCGTGTGGGAGCATTATTTTATTTTGGCAGCACCTTTGCTGGTCGCGGCTTGGGTTCCCGGCCTCTCCAGTGCGTCAAGCGGCGCGGGTGCGCGCCTGCTCCACCGGACGCTTCCGGGTCTTGCTCTCGTGGGTCTCCTGGCGACACCGACCTTCGAGATTTCAGGGCTCTCCCACGACATCTATTTTCCGTTGGTCCAGGGCGGCGGTACGGTCATCCTCTACGGGTTGGCGATCCGCCGGTTGTTTGCCCCACGAGAGGTCTCCGCAGCGTGAGCGTTTTGGGTCGGCCATTGTCATTGCTCGTCTTCGCGATGCTTCTCTTGCTTCTCGCGATCGCACATCCCATCACGTTTTTGCAGGCACGCCATGCGGCCCTCGACGGACAGTCGTTCGTGAGTGCAGCCGCCCTCTATGTAGAGAGATACGAAAAGCCGCGGGCCATTCGCGATGCCGCTCGAGATCATGAATCGATCGGCTACGTGTGCGAAGCGCCAATTGACGTTCGCGTCGGCGGTCCGTTACAGGCGCGCTACTACCTTTCGCAATTCGCCCTTGCCCCGCTGCTACTCGAACTCGAAAGTGAAGAAGCGGCCCACGAACTCGTGCTCGCGAACTTCCGGACCAAGCGAGAACTGACGACATACCTCGAAGCAACTTCGAGACGCGTGGTTGTAACCGTCAACGACAGCGTTGCTTTGACGACGAAGCGCGAGGTCCAATGACCTTCGCCCTCATCGCACTCTTGATTTCTTGCGAAATCGGCTGGTTCGCACTCGCGATCCTTTGGCCGCGAACCCGCGAGCAAGCAAGCGACGTGATCCTGCGCGGCGCGCTTGCCGGCGGACTCGGCTTTGCGATCAGCTCCGTCCTCTACCTCGCTTGCCTCGTTGCAGGCGTGGCACAGCGACCTTGGGTGGTCGGGGTCGAGGTCGCGGCCCTCATTGCTCTCGCTACGCTGGCACGCCGAATCCCGCCTCCCGACGAAATCGCAGCAGTGGAATCTCCCGACAGTGACTCACGCTTCGACTGGCTACTCCGCGGCGGTGTCTTGGTCGCGCTGATCGTCAACGCGAACGCTTGGTGGGTTCGCTTCAAGGACGAACCCCTCGGCTTCTGGGATGCCTTTGCGATCTGGAACCTGAAAGCGCGCTTCTTCTTCGTCGACTCCGGCGAACACTGGCAGCGTGCGTTTTCGAACTCCGTGTCGTGGTCACATACAGACTACCCGCTCTTGCTCCCGCTCAACGTTGCGCGACTGTGGACGTACGCGGGGGAGCCCACGCAAGAAGTTTCAGTCGTGCTTTCGGTCATCTTTGCGCTCCTCGTTGCGGCCTTGCTCTATGGCGTCGTCAGTTGCCTTGCGGACGCAGCGCTCGGAACCCTAGCCGTCTACGCTGTACTCGCGACTCCGGCCTTGATGGCCCAGAGCACATGGCAAGTCGCCGACATCCCGCTGGCGTTCTTTTTGGCCGCAGCAGCGGGCCTCGTACTCGTTGCCGACAAGATTCCGGCGGGAGCGCGACCCGCGTTAGTGGTCAGCGGTCTATTTGCTGGGGCGGCGGCATGGACGAAGAACGAAGGGCTGTTGTTTGCTCTCGCAATACCGATCGCGATGATGTTCGTCGGTTCCCGGAGCGATTTTTCAGCCCGTATACAACGAACGGGCCAATTCGCGAAAGGGCTCGCCGTCCCAGTCGCGATCCTGTTCTTAATGAAGGTTACGCTTGCCGGGGAAAACGACCTTGCGGGTGATTTCGCATTCGACTCACTCACCCGCGTGTTCGAAATCGGTCGACATGCAGAGATCTTGGCTTCGTTCGCGAGAGCCCTCGCCACGCTCTGCGGCCTTCCGCTCCTTGTCGGCTTGGCGACGCTCGCGGTCTGGCTTCGATTGCGACGAGGCGACGAGGCGAATCGCAACATTGCAGCAATCACCGCGGCGCTCTTGCTCCAACTCGGCGGCTACTACTTCATCTATCTTATTACCGAGCGCGATCTCGCATGGCACCTCGGCACGTCGAACCTGCGACTGTTCGTTCAGCTATGGCCGACCGCATTGCTCTTGCTCTTCGTCGGTCTGCGGTCTTTTGGCGAGGCGCGCTACGAGCTCGGCATCATTGGGTTGCGCATACCTGCGAACCAACCGCCATCGGCAACGAATTCGGATCCGGTGGAATAGCTGGCTTCATCGGTCGCCAGGAACAAAATCACTGCGGCAACTTCCTCCGGTTGACCCACACGTGGAATCGGGAAGTTCGCATAGACGGCCTTGTTCATCTCTTCTTCGCTGAGTGAACCTTTGCCTCCCATTGCGGTCCACATGCCACCAGGGTGAACGCTGTTGACTCGGATGCCGTGCTGGCCCAATTCGATTGCCGCGTTTTTGGTGAGACCTCTTACTGCCCACTTGGTGGACGAGTAGGCCGCGAGCGCGGCAGAAGAGTGCAGGCCGTCGATCGAAGACACGTTGATGATCGAACCGACGCCCGCAGCCTTCATGGGTTCCACGACCGACCGGACCCCAATAAAAGTGCCGAACTGATTGACGCTGAATACGCGCATGTAGTCTTCGTCGGTGGTGTCGGTAAGCGCCTTCATGAGGACGATCGCCGCATTGTTGACGAGCACGGTGAGGGGGCCCCGTGTTTGAGCAAGTGCGATCGCGTTGTCCCAGTCCGCTTGTTGGCTGACGTCCATGTGAACGAACGAAGCGGCATCACCGAGTTCGGCAGCAAGGGCTTCCCCTTCTTCGTCGAGAATGTCACCAAATACAACTTGTGCGTCTTCGGCGACAAACGAGCGTACGATCGCTTCGCCAAGCCCGCGGGCTCCGCCGGTAACCAGTGCAACTTTTCCCGTCAATCTTCCCATGCTTCAGTCCTTTCGTCGCATTGCTGTCGCTGTGACCAGGGTGTCGTCTCGTGCTTAGGCTGCGTTGCGTCGCGAACGATGACGCTGCCAGTCGTAGTACGCACACGCTTTGAGCTCGCCAACGGTAGGACAGTGGCTCGAGTTTTGGAGCGTCGACCGACGAGAATTTGGGGAGGGTATTGCGGGGTCATGACGGGGGTAGTGCCGTGGGCAGGAGAAGCGGGGACCAACCGAACGAGTCGGTACCTACGCAACGGTCGACATCGATCAAACCCGGTCGCGATGTCTGCGAGACTGGGCGCGGCGAAATAGAAGCCCTGAAGCAGGTTGCAGTACGTTGCGTTGAGGCCCAGTTGCTGAACCATGCCGATGATCGCGCTGACCAGCTTGAAGCAATGCTCGCTGGAATCGATGTCACCGATGAACGATCGATCGAGCTTTACGATGTCGACTGGGAATCCGAGCAGATGCGTTCGCGACGAATAGTCAGTGCCAAAATCGTCGAGGTCAGGAAAGATGACGAATGCTTGACTCCGCCTCCGACTGCATCATCGTGACGTCCTGAATGGTGCCGCGCAGGAACTGGCTTTTGTTCGCGCCCGGGACACCGACGAAGCGAAGGATGGAAGTCCGCTCGTTGCCGAGAACCCTATTGAGCGTGAGGGAGACCTGGGACTCAATCGAATGTGTCCAGACTTCCGACGCGGCATCTCGCCTGTTGGGGTCTGTGGCTTCCAGCAGTTCTTCCAGACCGAACGCAGTGCTGGGGCCAACACCGAGTGACGCTGGGCTTCACCGGAGCGTCGTAGATCCTTTTCGTGGAGAGACCAGCTGCCGATGCGGCCGGCGCGCTGGGCTTCCGCGAGCTGTCGTCAGATTTTCGTGAGGGCCGCGACCGTGGCTCGTGCCCGAATTGCGAATCGAATGCGTCTGACAAGAACGCTCCACGGAACCGGCTTCGAAACAAAGTCCGTCGCGCTGGCGGCGTATCCGCTGTCGACCGATGCAGAGTCATCGGCGCCCGGTAATCATGATCACAGGCATGTCACGAGTCTGGGTGGCGTTGCGGAGTTCTCGGCAGACTTCGGGGGCCCGTCCATCGTCGGGAGTACGATGGCGCGTGGCAGGTCAGGAACCAGAGCAGGCATGCATTGAGCTCAGCCTGGAAATTCGCGGTCTCAGCGGATGACACGCACCCGGAACGCGAGATATCGCAAGGAGCATCCGCGGCGTTATCTGGCCAGCCGCTTTTGGTGCTTGTGGCGTCATGCGAGCGGTACAAATGAAAACCGCCCGGCTGCTTTCGCAACCGGGCGGCTAATCATTGCCAAACCTACAAGTTTTCGATTACTCGATTACTTGCGGTTTCGCTGGCGCATTGCATAGCCGCCGGCCAAGCTCATGAGGCCAACGAGTGCTGCAATGCCCGGACCCGAGATCGACGGGAGAGCGCCAAGCGGACTCCCGACCGTCAGGTTAAGCCAACCACGGTTGGCGTTGGGGCCCGAAATACCACGGTTTGACACGCTGCCTGCAACCAGGGAGATCGCGCCAACACCGCTTACGCGGGAGTCACCCCCGGTGAGCACGAAGACTTCAGCACCGGCCAATGCGGCCGTTACTGAAACCGTCAGCATACCCGTGGTCCACGGACCACCACCACCAGAAGCGGGGTTCGCAAGGCCAGGGTTCATCAAAGTCGTCGGAGTCGCAGTAACGACCAAGCCACCGGCCGTAACCATGCCCGTCAACTGACCCGACGGAGGCGCAGCACCCGGGCTCATGCCCGAGCCGCCGAAAGCATTACCAATTCCACCGGTACCGGTGGAATTGGGGCTAGCAAGCGCCATTGCGATCTTGCAGTTCGCGCCGGTGCACGGAGGGACACTGCCGCCGCCGAAAAGGGCAACGTCAGCACCACCGAATACTCGACCTGACATCGCACCACCGAACTGAGCAACAGTCTTGGTGTAGATCATGAGACCGTTCACGCCGGGGCCCGCTCCTGCGTTAAGGCAGTTCGGATCGCCGGTCGGGGTTACAATTTGCCCCTGGCAGTAATGGACCACCGGTGCACCGGTGCGGCCACCCGCCACAAGAGATTCGACACCCAACGGGACCGTAATGCCCAAGGACGTCAACACCTGGAACACGGCGGGGTTAAGCGCGAATACCGGAATCACAAACGGGACAACGGCGTGCTTCATCTCACCACCCGCGAACACGAGCGCTCGCGGATCAGCACCGGCAGGCTGAGAAATAACCGCACCAGGAACCGGCAAAACCTTGCCGACTGGAGGTGGGGTGAAGCCGATTGGAATCGGCAGGCCATCGCCGACCTGGTATCGGGCGTTACCCGACAATGGATGCACACTTGCCGAGGCGGTCGCCGCCAAGCCAGCAACGAATGCAAAAGCAACTAACAGGCTCGTCAGTCGCAGTTTCGTAGTAATGGATGTCATTTATTGGACCTCTTTGGTTATTAAACTGCGTGAAATTCGCATACTGCGTTTGTTTTCGTTTTATCCAGACTTGCCAAGAAGCTTTTCAATTTCCCTTGGAGCGACCCTGTTCAGGCCTCTTCGTTGTAGATCCGCTGACAGAAGATGTTCCAAGGAACTCAGGCCACAGCGGATCCGAGATTCATATTCATGTACTAACAGTGCAAAACTCATTCCAAAGGTGGATGTATAATATAATCAGATACTTATCGGATTTCGATGACATATCTGATGGAATAAGTTTTCCCACAAAGAGAAGCGAGCTGCCCTCTCGACCACTTTTGGAATAAACCTTCAGATTCCCGGAATCTCCTGGGTTTCGTCATTTTTCTGCCTCCAATTTGGCGGGCTCACTCATGACTTCACCCACCCGGGAAAAGGGAATGACTTGACCCACGAAGAAGTGGCTCTCATCCGAGGCCAGAAACGATGCAAATAGGGCTTCTTCGGCCTGCGGTGCGCACGTAGCCCACTTGAGCCGATCGAACAGCTCCATATGCCGAGACACCCTCAAGCGCTTTGAAGAAGGTGGCGCCGCCGATGACGACCACTTTGCCGGCACGTCGCTCATCCATCGTAGGAAGAATGCTCCGACACAGGCGGCGGAGCGGCTGGACCACCCTGTCAAACACCTTGTGCCAGGTCGGGTCGTCCATTTCCGCCGCAGACTTACCGAGGTTCGCTGGACCGACCCAGTTCGCGATCAGGACGTCGGATGTCCCCGGCTTCGCTTGCGGCCGCATCCCGAAGGTCCCGAACATCCGCGACCCCTTCGGCGCCATGGTCACAAAATTATGGGACCATGGCGGGCCCTTCGACGCAAGGCTGAGGGTCAGGAGTCGAAATCAGCCAATTTTGCCCACACCCCGACTCAAACCCCGAGGGGCTACACTCTGGATCCTCAGACGCCGATGGGGATTCCACGGGGACCTACAATGTGGGCCGCAATCCCGATGGAACCAACGGGAAATTTGTGGCCCTCAACCTGGAAAGAAAGACGAACCCTTTGAGCCAAGACACCCAACGAGAACTTGCAGTTGTGATCCTCGCCGCCGGACAAGGCACGCGCATGAAATCGCGTCGCGCCAAGGTTCTGCACGAGCTTTGTGGTCGATCCATGCTCGGACACGTCGTGACGGCTGCTGAGGCGTTCAATCCGGCGCGCTTGATCGTCGTTGTCGGACGCGATGCCGAACAAGTAGAAGAAGCATTTGCGGGCAGAGTCGAGTTCGCACATCAGACCGAACTCAAGGGCACCGGCCACGCGGTGAAGCAAGCACTCCCGATGCTCGCCGATTTTTCGGGCGACGTTTTGATCCTCTACGGCGACACCCCAATGCTTACCGCCGAGACGTTCGCACGCATGCTCGACATGAAGAGCGACACCGCTTCCGACTTGTTGATGCTCACCGCGATGGGTCCGATCCCCGGTCGAGTCGTGCGCAATTCCGCGGGCAAGGTGGATCGCATCGTCGAGGCCCAGGACGCAACCCCCGAAGAACTCGAGATCGAAGAGCGCAACACCGGTGTTTATATGATGAGCGTTGGTCTTGTGCGTGAAGGCATCGCGAGTCTGAAAGACGACAATCAACAGGGTGAGTTGTACCTGACCGACGTTGTCGGCTACGCGGTGCAAAACGGACTCAACGTTGAAGCGCTGCTGCTGGAAGATGGCGAGCAGTGTCTCGGCATCAATACCCGGGCCGATCTCGCCCTGGCGACAGAAGCCATGCGCCGTCGGATCAACGCAGCCCATATGGAAGCTGGGGTCAGCTTCGTCGACCCGAGCCAAGTGTATATAGATGCAGGTGTTGAAATTGGCGCCGACACCTTGATCGAACCCGGATGCGTCATCCAAGGTGCATCGGTGATCGGCAACGGAGTGCATCTGAAAAGCCAGTGCGTGATCGAGTCGAGTCGCTTGGACGATGACGTCGTGCTCGGACCGATGGCGCACTTGCGACCGAACTGTCACCTGATGGCGGGTGTCAAAATCGGGAATTTCGTGGAGATCAAGAACTCGACATTGGGCGAAGGCACGAAGTCGGCGCACCTCACCTACATCGGAGATGCGACGGTCGGAAGTGGCGTGAATTTCGGCTGCGGAACCATCGTGGTCAACTACGACGGCATCGAAAAGCATCGCTCGACGATCGAAGACGGCGCGTTCATTGGCTGCAACTCGAACATCATCTCTCCGGTGACCGTTGGGAAAGACGCTTTCATCGCGGCAGGAACAAACGTCAGCAAAGATGTCCCCGATGACGCGCTCGCGGTTGCCCGCGTAAGGCAGAATAATCTTGAGGCCTGGGTGTCGAAGCGAAACGCGCGACGTAGTAAGCAATACAAGGCCAAGAAAGACAAGAGCAATAAGTAGAACGGTCGCGGGGAAATCGAATCATCGAACACTGAGCGCAGTTTTGCGAAGCTTGTGTCCGACGTGTCAGGAGTAAATGGTATGTGTGGAATCGTTGGCTATATCGGGCGCGAAGGAAATGCATCGGACATCCTGATCGACGGGTTGCGTCGGCTCGAGTACCGCGGCTACGACTCGGCAGGCGTCGCGATCTTTGACGGCGACGTGATCGATGTCCGCCGTGCCGAAGGCAAGCTCAACAACCTCGAAGGCGAAATCCGCACCGCACCGATCGAAGGCCGCGTTGGCATTGGTCACACCCGTTGGGCCACGCACGGCAAGCCGTCCGAGCGCAACGCACACCCCCAACGCGCGGGTTCGGTCGTGATCGTGCACAACGGCATCATCGAAAACTATCGTGAGTTGCGGCGTCAGCTCGAAGCCGACGGTCGGACGATCGAGTCCGACACGGACACGGAATTGATCGCGCACTGCATTGAACAGTCGATCGATCACGGAAACGACTTGCTCGCCGCAGTTCGCGAAGCATGTGGACGCTTGACCGGCGCTTATGCACTCGCCGCTTTGAGCGAACGAGATCCCACAACGATTGTGGCTGCGAAGAACGGCGGCAGTCCCATGATCTTGGGCCTCGGCGAAAAGCAAGCCTTCCTCGCCAGTGACATCCCGGCCATCCTTCCATACACGCGCAACATGGCGTTCATCGAAGACGGCGAGTTCGCTGTACTTCGGGAAAGTGGCATCGAAATTTTTTCATCCACTGGCGCGCCGAGCCCGCGCGAGTTTAAGACGGTGCTGTGGGATCCGATCTCTGCAGAAAAGGGCGGCTACGACCGCTTTATGCAGAAGGAGATCTTCGAACAACCCCGCGCGATCACCGACACGATCGGCACGCGCATCGACGAGACAGCACTCGACATCGATCTCGACGGCATTGCGCTCGACCCAGCATGGGCGAACGACCTGAGCCGCATCAGCCTCGTTGCATGCGGCACGGCTTCGTATGCGTGCATGGTTGGCAAGTACATGATCGAGCACATCGCCAAAATTCCTTGCGAAGTCGATCTCGCGAGCGAGTTTCGATATCGCAATCCCATCTTGAACGACCGCTGCATCGTGGTGCCGGTTTCTCAGTCGGGCGAAACTGCCGACACTTTGGCAGCCCTTCGCGAAGGCAAGAGACAGGGAGCACGCATCATCTCGATCACGAACACGCGCGACTCCACAATTGCCCGGGAAAGCGATGATGTTCTGTACACCCACGCGGGGCCCGAAATTGGCGTCGCGTCGACGAAGTGCTTTACCGCGCAAGTCACTGCGCTCTACTTGTTCGCCGTCAAACTCGCAATTGTGCGCGGTCTCCTCGACCGCGACGAACGCGAACGTTTGCTGCGAGAACTGACGAGTCTTCCCCGCGTTGTTCAGGAAACCCTCGCCCTCGATGAGCAAATTAAAGAGCTCGCGCACAAGTATTTCAAGAAGAGCGACTTCCTGTTCCTTGGGCGGGGCATCATGTTTCCGATTGCACTCGAAGGGGCTCTCAAGCTCAAAGAAATTTCTTACATCCACGCCGAGGCGTACGCCGCGGGTGAAATGAAGCACGGCCCAATCGCATTGATTGATGAGAATATGCCTGTCGTCGTTATTGCGAATAAGGGCCCGCTCTATGACAAGCTGATCTCAAACCTAGAGCAGGTACGCGCGCGCGATGGTCAAGTAATCGCAATTGCAACCGAGGGCGACACCGAAATCGCCGACAAGGCGAACGATGTCATCTACGTGCCCGACCTCGGCGATTTCCTCACATCCATCATCGTTTCGATTCCGATGCAGTTGTTCGCCTATCATGTCGCGACACGCAAAGGCACCGACGTTGATCAGCCGCGCAATCTCGCAAAGAGTGTCACGGTCGAGTAGCGCCGCGCTCGGGAAAAGTTCCCGGGTGGAGGCTTGGTGTCTGGGTTAGCTTCGACACGATGGCTGTTGTGGGATCCAATGCACGCGAAGCGCCGAAAGAGTGGATAGACGACCTTGAGTCGTCTCCTCGTGTTCTGCCCGCAATTGCGCTGCTCGCGATCGCACTGCGCGGCGTCATGGCAGTCCGCACTTCGGTGATGTTCGAAGATGGCCCGCATTTTATCGAAGTTGCGGCGCGGTTTTCGAGCGGGGACATTGCGGGCGCTCTCGCGGACCCCTACCACCCACTCTACTCGGCGCTGATCGCGCTCGTCAGTTTCGTGACAGGCAACGTCGAAGTCGCCGCGCTCGCCATTTCAATTTTAGGCGGCACCGTGGCAGTGGTGGCTACGTACATCTTCTTGCGAGATGCGTTCGATGAAAGAGTCGCCGCGTTCGGTTCGCTTCTATTCGCGATCTCACCCTACGCCGTTCGCTTCACCGCGGACGTACAGAGCGAAGGTCTTTACCTCGCATTTTTCGTGTCAGGGGTGGCTCTTCTTTACCGGGGCATAACGCGTGACGACACGCCACTCCTCATCGCCGCTGGGCTCGCGGCAGGTTTGGCTTATTTGACGCGGCCCGAGGGCGCGGGACTCATCGCGGTGGGGGGCATCGTGATCAGCCAGCGCTTTGTGTCGGGTCGTCTTTCATTTGCGCGCGCGGCGAAATTAGCCGCAGCGCTGTGTGGAAGTGGACTTGTCGTTGCGGCTCCGTATTTGTGGACCCTCGCGGAGAACGACACCGCGGTTTTGTCCGGCAAGAAGAGCTTGTTCCACACGATGGGGCTCACCGCAGAAGCCACGGCTTCATGCTGGATCCTCGGCGGCTTGTTGCTGCTCGCGCTTGCGTTCGGGCTTCGCGTCGTTCGTCGCAGAGAACCCTTCAACCACTTTCCAAGCGGGATGATTGCCGCAACCCTTATGGCACTTTTAGTGGGGCAACTCGCGTGGGCGGGAGAAGTCAAGGGATTTGCGTCGGTACTGGTTTCGACGCTGCGACCCGAAGTTGCTGTTTTGGTCGTGCTGGGGTTGGTTGCCCTTCGCCGCACGGACACCACTCCGCGGGACACGTTCATTGCCGTTGCTCTCATTCTTTATGCCGCGGTCTTGGTTGGCTTGCTCTTGAACTACGGCTACTTGAGTCGTCGTCACGTCATGCCGCTCCTCCCACTCGCGCTCGGTTATGCAGGCATTGGCGCCGTATTTCTCACGGAAGCGATTGCGGATCGGTTTTTCAAACCCGACGCCGACCGACGCGCAGGTGTTTTGATCGTGGGTCTCGCGGCCCTGCTCGTCGTGGGATCGGCGCCGAAAACCCTTCACGATCACCGCGAAGACGTGGCTGCCCAGCGGTTGGCGGCCGAATGGCTCAAAGAGCAAGACCTTGCGCCCGGCAGAGTTGCGTCAAACAAACGCCGTACTGGCTACTACGCCAACCGTCCCTGGCGATCGCTTACCCGGGGAAGTGAGCTGCGACAAATGGATGAACTCGCGCGGGAGCGCGTGCGGTACATCATCGCGGACGATCGCGAGCTAGGCTACCGCGATCATTTCCCACCGACGCCCGGTTTTGTGCTGCAGGAACTCCATCGCGTAAGCCGCGGCGGCCGCAGCGCCATGGTGTTCGAACTGTTGCCTCAGGACATTGTTGTGACGCCCAACATTGCGATCAGTGCAGGCCCGCCCGCCGACGAAACGCATTGAGTCGCATCGGCGACTCGATTACTCTCGTTCCGTCTCGCACCCCTCATCAACACATCCCACCCCCGCCCGCGCCATCCGGAGGCCTACCCCCTTGCTCCTCGATTCCATTCTTGACGGCCTTAACCCCGAACAACGTGAAGCCGTCGAGTGCATCGAAGGGCCGCTGCTCGTACTTGCAGGCGCCGGTTCAGGCAAGACGCGAGTCCTGACCCATCGCATCGCCTACTTGATCGGTCACTGCGGCATCCCGCCCGAATCGATTCTATCGGTGACGTTCACCAATAAAGCCGCAAAAGAAATGCGGGAACGTGTCGAAAAAACGGTCGGCGCTGACGCACAAGGGTTGTGGCTCGGCACGTTTCACTCGACGTGTGTTCGGATCCTGCGCAAAGAAATCGGTCACTTGGGTCGTTCGCGTGGTTTCGTGATTTACGATGACAGCGATTCGCTCGGCGTCGTCAAGCTTGCGCTCAAACGCTTGAACCTCGACCCCAAAGAGTACGACCCGAAGCGCTATCGGTGGCGCATCGATCAATGGAAGAACGACGGCGTGCTGCCCGCGAAGGCGGCTGACGTCGCGGTCGACCTTGACGATGAACTGTGCGTCGACATCTACACCGAGTATCAAAAGATTTTGACGGACGCCGAAGCCCTCGACTTCGGTGATCTGTTGCTGCTCACCGTTGAATTATTTCGGCGCCATCCCGAGGTGTTGGCCCACTATCAACGCAATTGGCAGTACGTCCTGGTCGACGAGTATCAGGACACCAATCGCGTTCAGTACGACCTGGTGCGCCAGCTCTCGGCAACCCACAACAACTTGTGCGTCGTGGGCGATCCAGACCAAAGTATCTACGCATGGCGTGGCGCGGACATTCGCAACATCCTCGACTTCGAAAACGACTACGAAGACGCGCGCGTAATCAAGTTGGAGCGCAACTACCGTTCGACCCAGCCGATTCTTTCGGGTGCTTCCGCGGTTGTGTCCAACAACACCGATCGCCACGAAAAGAGCATGTTTACCGAGCGCGAAGGTGGCGACCTGATTCGATACTTCGAAGCCGTTGATGACCGCGAAGAATCGGGATTCGTCATTCGCGAAATCTTAGGCGCCAACCGACGAGACCACCGGCGGTACGGCGACTTTGCGATCTTGTATCGCACGAACGCGCAGTCGCGATCCTTCGAAGAAGAACTGCTCAAGTACGACATCCCCTACACCGTCGTTGGGGGCGTGCGATTTTACGAGCGCGCCGAAGTCAAAGACGTCCTCTGCTATTTGCGCATGATCGTAAACCCAGCGGACGATCAAGCATTGCGTCGCGTGTTCAACAAGCCAACGCGCGGGATCGGGAAGACGACCCTCGACAACGCTTCGGAACTCGCGTTCCAGCGAGGCCTGAGCCTGATGCAGGGTTTGGGCGTCTTTGCACAAACCGCACCTGCGAGGGCCGCGAGCAAGATCAACGACTTCCTTGAGATGCAGGGGCGACTCACACACGAGTTCGCGACTCAGTCGGTCGACGTCACCATCAACGAAATTTTGAAAGTGACGGGTTATATCGCGTCGCTCGAAAAAGAAGGCAGCGCGGAGTCCGAAGCGCGGGTCGAGAACTTGAAAGAACTGGTACTCAGTGCCGAAGATTTTCATCTCGCCAACGCCGACACCCCTGACGCCGAGCGAACCGAACTTGAGCTATTCCTTGACCAGGTCGCACTCGTCAGTGACCTCGATCAATACGAGCAGAAAACCGAAGTCGTTTCTCTTATGACCGTCCACTCCGCCAAGGGGCTCGAATTTCCGGTCGTCTTCGTGGTCGGGATGGAGGAAGGCATCTTCCCCCACGCATCGTCGAGTCGAGATGCGGCGGGGCTCGAGGAGGAGCGTCGCCTCTGTTACGTGGCAATGACTCGTGCGATGGAACATCTGACGCTTTGCTACGCTGGAGAGCGGCGACGCTACGGCGGTCTCAACTATCAGACCCCTTCACGCTTCCTCCACGAAGTCCCCGAAGAACTTGTCGAAGGCGTCTCGAACCGAGGTGCCAAGACCCGGTCTCAAAACCAAGACGACTACTCTCAGGCGGCAAGCGAAGACTACGACTTCAATCAGGAGTCAATGGACGGCGATGCGTCGGTTCAGCCCGGCATGCGGGTGCGCCATTCGGTCTTCGGCATGGGGGTCATTCTTTCGTCTTCCGGCGCGGACATGAACCAGAAACTCAAGATTCGCTTCGAGCGCGCGGGCGTGAAGACGGTGATGGCTCGCTACGCGAACCTCGAACTCGTCTAGGAAGTCGCTCTTGCTCAACTTTTTGGCCTTCATCCTGCTGGTCACCGCAGGCCGGAGAATCCCTGCGCTCGCAAGAATGGGGACCAAAATCGAGAGCCAGTACGCCGCAATCCGCGCCATCGCGCCCCGGCCCCCAAAACTGCCATTTGTCGGCGGCTCTTCTAGTCGCCGTGCGCGTACGAGGTTACCCTCCGTCTCATGCGAGTACATGTAGAGCGTCGAGGAAGTGGCCCCCCCATTGTCTTCCTGCACGGGTTGGGTGTTTCATCCGAAAGCTGGGCTGCGCAGATGGGCGCCCTTGAAGACCGATTCACCGTAGTCGCATGGGACCTGCTCGGCCATGGGAAGTCTCCCGTGCCTCAAGACCCGGACCTGTATTCCCGTGACGGTGCGCTTGAGGATCTCGACGAGATCGTCGCAACGCTGGATCAGGCTCCAATTCTTGTTGGGCATTCGCTCGGCGGTTACTTGTCCCTCACCTATGCCGCGACGCGACCTGGAAAGATTCGCGGCATGGTGTTGATCGCAACGGGTCCTGGTTTTCGCGACCCCGAGAAGCGCGAAGCCTGGAACGCGCGGTCGAAACGAAACGCACATCGCTTTGGGGTCGAACCCCAGGTCGCCGGTCTCAACCTGCAGCACGATTCACTCGTGATGGAGAAGCTCGCTGAGATCGACGTCCCCACGTTGGGTCTCGCCGGAACCGCCGACGACGCATCGTATCGCGGCGCCGCAAAATACCTCGAACGCAAAATGCCGAACGCGCGTTACGCCGAAGTCAGCGGTGGCAAGCACTTGATGCACGAAGAGAGCCACGCGGCCCAGATCGCGAAGCTGATCTCGGATTTCACCGAGACCCTACCCGCCTAGTTCGCGCACCCGCGCGGATTCCGAGGAGTTCCACATCCAAGTCTACGGAAACACCAGCGGCCTGAAGGCCAGCCAAGTTAAACAACTCGATCGCCTGTTCCGTCGTCGCCTCGACGCCGACATCCTGCTCAACAACGAACTCGCCCGTCAACTGACCGAACTCTCCCGAGAGATTCGTCGCCAAGTTGGCGTGCTGGTCGACCGTCGCGGCGCGGTTGCGCATGTCATGGTCGGCGGACCCAGTTCGCTTGAATTGCCCGATTGGGGCCGACTGCGCGCCGGCGTTGGACGCTTGCGCGGTCTGCGTTGTATCCACACGCATCTCGCAGACGAAGGGCTGAGCCGCGACGACCTCACGGATCTACTGCTCCTGCGCCTCGACGCGATGGTGAGCGTCTCTGCCCAGGAAGACGGGCTCCCCGGACTCGCCTATATCGCGAGCCTCGAACCGACCGTTCGCAGCGACAAGGGCATCGACGAACACGAACCCGTCCATCCCGCACGCATCGACATCGACTTTCAAGCGTGGATTCGAGAGCTCGAAGACGACCTCACCCGGAGCGTCCAAGGGCGCGACGTCGAAACACGCGACCGCGCGATCTTGGTTTCGGTCACCGCCGGGCGCAGCAACCACGAACTCGAGCTGCACTTGGATGAGCTCCGCGAACTCGCACGCGCCGCCGACGTCACGATCTGCGACACACTGACTCAAAATCGAAGACAAGTGGATCACAAGACAGTCGTCGGTCGCGGCAAGCTTCAGGATTTGATGATCATGGCGTTCCAAAGCGACGTCGACCTCGTAATCTTCGATCAAGATCTCACGCCCACTCAAGCGCGCAACCTCGCGAGCGAACTCGAACTGCGCGTAATTGATCGAAGCCAACTCATCCTCGACATCTTTGCTGGGCGCGCACAAACCCGGGACGGCCAGGTGCAAGTCGAACTCGCACAGCTCAAGTACAGGTTGCCACGTCTCGCCCAACGTTCGGACGTTTCGTTGTCACGACTTGCCGGCGGCATTGGGGGCCGCGGCCCTGGCGAAACCAAACTCGAAGTCGACCGACGTCGCGTTCGCGGCCGCGTTACGCACCTCGAACGAGAAACGAAGAAGCTTGCGCAACAGCGCGAGCAGCGACGGCGCAAGCGCAACCGCCGGGGCGTGCCGGTGCTCTCGATCGTTGGCTATACGAACGCAGGCAAGAGCACCTTGTTGCGCTCGCTCACGAACTCAGCCCCCTTCGTCGAAGACAAGATGTTCGCGACGCTAGACCCAATGAGCCGCCGGCTTCGCTTTCCGAGGGAGCGAGAGGTGATCATCACCGACACGGTTGGGTTTATTCGCGACCTTCCACCCGAGCTCGTGGCTGCGTTTCACGCAACCCTCGAAGAGCTTCACGATGCCGTTCTCTTACTTCATGTCGTCGATAGCTCAGCGCCCGATATCGAACGCCGTATCGAAGCGGTGCACACCGTGCTCGACGGGATCGGTCTCGGTGAGATCCCTGAACTCCTGATCGTAAATCAGATCGACAAGTTGCCAGAGGGTGTGGGCCACGCGATCGCAGCGCGTCACAAAGGAATTGCGGTTTCAGCCCTCGAAAAGGTAGGCCTGCGTGAGCTATTGGTGCGCGCAGAAGAAATACTCTGGGGGCCCGATTCGCCCGAGTTCGACCGGCGATTGATCGAAGGGCTTGCGGCAGAAGTCGAAGGGGGGTGAAGAATGGGTATGCGATCTAAAATCGTGGGTACGGGCATGTACGTGCCCGAACAGGTCGTCACCAACGATGATCTTGCCAAGCGCATGGAAACAAGCGACGAATGGATTCAGCAGCGGACCGGCATCAAGGAGCGGCGTTGGATCACGCCTGATCAATCTCCCGCGGAACTCGGCCGCAAAGCGATCCTTCAAGCCCTTGAACAAGCCAACCTCGAAGTGGGCGACATCGAATGTCTGCTCCTCGCAACGCTTTCGTCACAGCACGACTTCCCCGGTAGTTCGTTCTTCATCCACGAAGAACTCGACATGGGCGAGATCCCGTGCCTTGACTTGCGCGCGCAATGCAGCGGTTTTCTTTATGCGCTGAATATCGCCGATGGGCTTATCATCAGCGGCAAATTCAAACGCGTGCTTGTAATCGGCTGTGAGGTCCATTCCACAGGCCTCGACATCAGCACCCGAGGTAGGGATGTCAGCGTAATCTTTGGCGACGGCGCAGGCGCGGTGATCGTCGAGGCGCAGCCCGACGAAAGTGCCGAGGCCAGCATCCTCGAAGTTCGTATGCACGCCGAAGGAAAGCACGCGCGTAAGCTCTGGATCGAAGCCCCTTCGTCGGCCAACACACCCGAACGACTCACCCACGAGATGATCGACGACGGCCGCATCTTTCCCCACATGGAAGGGCGCTACGTGTTCAAGCATGCGGTCACTCGCATGCCCGAGGTCCTGCTCGAAACGCTGAGCGCGGCGAGCTGCAAACTCGAAGACGTCGACCTGTTTCTATTCCATCAAGCCAACCTTCGGATCAACGAAGCCGTCGCCTCGCGCATGGAAATACCGCCGGAGAAGGTCTTCAACAACATCCAGAAGTACGGCAACTGCTCCGCGGCATCGATCCCGATGCTCCTCGCGGAAGCCACCCGAAAAGGCAAATTGAGTCCCGGGCAACTCGTTTCAATGACGGCCTTCGGCTCGGGCTTCACCTGGGCAAGCGCGCTGATTCGCTATTAGGCGCTATGCCGCAGCGCGTCTTATTGCCGCCTTGCGTCTTTTTTAGCGCGATGCGTCTTTTTTTTTGGATATTCGTTCCATAAAATACAAATAATTTAGCAATATCATAAGGTTAACAAATTCCTTGCGCCTCTTGACGCAATGACGCATCGTGTTAAGATGAGGGCGTTCGCGAGCCGATAGAACCAATTCAAACGGGAAAAGGCGAAATGGCCTGGCAACCGTTCAAAGTATGACGCATGGCGTCGCGACGAGATTCTTCACCGCAAAGGGCAGGCACCGACCGCCCCCAGCCGTGAAGCTGACTTGAAGGAGCACCACGATGGCCCAACGACAGAACATCATCGAAGAGAGTTTTGAGAATGTGCAGGCGCGCTTCCGCAGCGCCGGCGAGGAGCTCCAGAAGCTCCAGGATCGCGCGAACGAGAACCGTCAGGAACTCGCAGACCGCGCACAGGCCCGAGCCGAAAAGGTGCAGAAGCAGCTTCTCAAGGTTCCGGCAATTAAGGCAGCTGACGACTTTCGCATTGACATGGTCAAGCAGATCGAGGCACAGGTGGACGAGTTCATGTCCCGAATGCCCGTCGCGTCCATGAGCGAAGTTAAGAAGCTCGAGCGCAAAGTGAACGGCCTCACCCGCAAAGTTCGCGCCCTCGAGAAAGCTGCCCAGAGCTGAGCCTCTCTCAGCCCCGTAAGAAATTGACCGGTTTCAATACCAGTCGTCTCGCGAGCCGATCGGCATGTTCTGGTGCGTCGTCGCACCCGTAAAAGCCCGCGGCATCGCTCATAAAGGCCCGGTGGACCCCAGATCCCCCGGGCTTTTTTGCGTCTGCATACCGCCGGACGCGCTCCAGGTTCCTGATCATCCGCGCAACGATCGCAGGGTTCGGACTGCTAGGATTCGGCGCTCACGCAACGCCCCTCCCTGGAGACCCCCGTGGCCGCTTACCAATCCCCCGACTTCCTTCACCTCGACGACAATCACTACAGCGACGAAGAACGCATGGTTCGCGATTCGGTCCGCGACTGGGTGAGCCGCGAGTTCCTCCCCAAGATCACCGAACATGTGCGCCAGGACGGCTCTTTTCCGATGGAGTTGGTGTCCCAAATCGCCGAACTTGGGATGTTTGGCGCCAACCTCAAAGGCTACGGCTGCGCGGGGATGAACAACGTCTCCTACGGGCTGCTGATGCAAGAACTCGAACGCGGTGACTCAGGGCTTCGATCATTCGCCTCGGTGCAAGGCTCGCTCTGCATGTACCCGATCCACAAGTACGGGAGCGAGGAACAAAAAGAAGAATGGCTGCCCGGCATGGCGGCGGGTGAGAAGATCGGCTGCTTTGGTCTCACCGAACCCGACTTCGGGAGCTTCGTCACCGGCATGGCGACTCGCGCCGAACGCAAGGGAGACGGCTGGGTGCTCAACGGCACCAAGCGCTGGATCACCAACGGCACCCTTGCCGACATCTCGATCATCTGGGCCATGACGGACGACGGGGTTCGCGGCTTTCTCGTAGAAAAAGATCGCCCGGGCTTCGAGGCACGGGACATCAAGGGCAAGTTTTCATTGCGCGCTTCCGTCACGAGCGAACTCTTCTTGCAAGACGTTGAACTCCCCGAAGCCAACCGGCTCCCCAATGCAAAGGGATTCTCGGGACCGCTGAGCTGCTTGACCCAAGCGCGCTACGGCATCGCATGGGGCGTCATTGGCGCTGCCATGGCGTGCTACGACGAAGCGCTCCAGTACTCGAAGGACCGCATCGTGCAGGGCGGTCCGCTTGCGAGCAAACAGCTCACGCAGCAAAAGTTCGCCATCATGCTCACAGAGATCACGAAGGCGCAGTTGATGGCGCTTCACGTAGGCCGCATCAAAGACGCCGGCAATCTCGAACCCGTGATGGTCTCGATGATCAAACGCAACAACGTCGACATCGCGCTTCAAATTGCTCGTGAGGCGCGCGATCTCCTCGGTGCCAACGGCATCGTGGACGACTACCAGTCGATGCGGCACATGATGAACCTCGAAACGGTGCGCACCTATGAGGGCACCCACGACATTCACACGTTGATCTTGGGTGAACACATCACGGGGATGCGAGCGCTCTAGCAGCCTGCTCGCGCTACACCGCTTCTTTGCGCACGACTTGGAGCGCGGCTTCGACGCAGCCACCGTTTTGGTCAAGCAAACGCTGAGCCTGCTCCGTTTCGAGTCCCGACAGTTCGGTCAGGATTCGAAGCGCGCGTTCTTTGAGCTTGTCGTTTGCGGGCGAGAGGTTCGTCATCAGGTTTCCCTTGACGCGACCCAACTTCACCATCGTGGACGTTGAGAGGGAGTGAAGAATCATCTTCTGCACGAGCCCGCCCTTCATTCGAGTGGAACCCGCGATGACTTCGGGACCTACAGTGGGCGCGATTGAAATCTCAACCGCTTCAGCGAGCGGTGAACCCGGATCGCAACAAATGCCAACGCTACGGGCACCCACTTCATGGGCCGCTTCGATCGCGCCCAGTACGTACGGCGTGGCGCCACTGGCGGAAATCGCGACGACGACGTCCCCCATTTCGAGCCCGCGTTCCCGCACTTCCCAGGTCCCCGCCTCAAAATTGTCTTCCGCGCCTTCAACAGCGTTGCGGAGCGCTTTCTCGCCCCCGGCGATCAAGCCTTGCACCCGCTTCGGCGAGAGGCCAAAAGTCGGTGGAATTTCGGAGGCATCAAGGACACCGATGCGTCCACTCGTGCCCGCACCCACGTTGTACCAGGTGCCGCCTCCAGCCAAAGACGCGACAAGTACGTCGACGGCGTCGGACATCGGCCCGAGGACTTGTCCGACGGCAGCGTGCGCGACCCTGTCTTCTTCGTGGATGAGCTTTATGATCTCGCCAACGGAGAGTTGGTCGAGGTCACGCGCGCATTCGAGGATCGCTTCTGTTGGACTTTGTCTCGCCATCACGCTGTGTTTCGGTTGATTGCGACCGAACCCTTACGCAGAAGCCGTCGTGGATACGGGTTAGGATCGGATCGTGGATTTCCTTCTTACGCAGAAGACCCTCGAAAGCCTTGAGTGGCAACAAGTGGTCGCAAAACTGCTTCGCTATTGCAGTACGCCTCAGGCTCGCCTGCGACTTGGTGCGCAAGACGAAAATCACGGGGGTCCAGAGAGAAACGAAGGTTCAGCAAGCGGCAGTTCCAATGAGGAACGAACTCATGTTGACCAAGCGCGCGGCGCAGAAACGGACGCTTGCGCGCTCGCGGAACTCGAACGCTCGCTGGTTGGGGTTCGCGAACGACTCGTCGAAACCAGCCAGGCGCGCAACCTGCTTGAAGAAAGCGAAGCACCGCCGCTGCACGGGTTCGCAGACTTGCGAATCGGTTTACGTCGGGCCGAAATGGGTGGGACGCTCACCGGGCCTCAGTTGCTCGACGTCAGTAAGAGCATCGAGACCGTCGCACGAGTCGTGAAGTATCTCGCAGCGCGCAAAGAAACTGCGCCGCTTCTTGCGGACCTCTCGGCGACGATCGACAACGACCCGAGACTCGCCCGGGACATCGACGCGTGCCTCGAGCCTTCTGGCGAAGTTCGCGACTCCGCATCTCCAGAACTCAAACAAGCGCGGCGCAACGCGAGCGATCTCGGCTCACAACTGCAACGACGCCTGGGCCAATACCTACAAGACACCAATGTCCAGGGCGCGCTCTCAGACTCGTACTTCACCCTGCGAAACGATCGTTATGTCTTGCCCGTACGTTCCGACGCGCGAAGCAAAGTCAAAGGCATCGTCCACGACGCGTCGCGCTCGGGCACCACGATTTTTGTCGAGCCCGAAGCTGTGGTCGACCTCAACAACCGACTCAAGCAAGCGGAACTCACGGTCGTTCGCGAAGTCGAGCGTGTCATGCAGCGTTTATCTCAAGCCGTGTCTCAGGTCGGGCCCGCGCTGCGTGCGAGCGTTGAAACCATCGGGCAGATCGATCTCGCGTTTGCACGTGCGCACCTATCCATCGAAATGAACGCCACCGCCCCCGAAGTCGAACGCGCCGGGTGCTTTCGCTTGATGGGGTTGCGCCACCCATTGCTTCCCCGAGACGAAGCAGTGCCCAACGACGTTGAACTCGGTGAGCGACATACCGTGCTTGTCATCTCCGGTCCCAACGGAGGCGGAAAAACAGTCGCGATGAAGGCCGTTGGGCTTGCCGCGGTGATGATCCGACTTGGACTTCACATTCCTGCCGAGCCCGGTGCACGGGTGGATCTCGTCGATCAGCTGCTCGTCGACATCGGCGACGGACAGGATCTGCGCGAAAGTCTTTCAACCTTTTCGGCCCACATGGTGAACTTGGCCGGCATCGTCGATGCGGCTTCCGAAAATACCCTCGCACTCCTCGATGAAATCGGTGTGGGTACGGATCCGAGCGAAGGCGCTGCCCTCGCCCAAGCGATCCTCGAACAACTCGCGAAACGCGGTGCACGGGTGATCGTAACGACCCATTACAACCTGCTCAAAGAAATGGCCGAAGTCGACGAACGCTTCTGCAACGCAAGCGTCGAGTTCGACCCGGTCACACTCGCGCCGACATTTCGACTTCACACTGGAACCGCCGGCGTGTCTTCAGCCACTGCAGTCGCCGCGCGAATGGGAATGGCACCCGAAGTCCTCGAACGCGCAAACGTGTTACTCGCCCGTGAAGATCGCCAGCTCGACAACATGCTAAGCGAGCTCGCCAATAGCCGCGCAACCCTTGAACGCGAAAAGCAAGAAGCCAGCAAGTTGCGCGAAGAAGGGGAGAGCGCGCGCGACAAGTACCTCCACAAACTCGAACGGTTGCAAGAACGCCGAGACAAACTTTTCGAGTCGATGCGCATCGAACTCGACGCCACTTTCAAAGACGCCCACGCGCAGGTGGCTGCCGTGATTCGCGGCCTGCAACGCTCGGGTGAGACAAATACACGCGAAGCCGCCCACGGCGCCGCCCATGCGCGCGAGCGCTTGCTCAACCTTGAAAGCCGCGCTCAGGCCAAGGGCGAGTCGGCGGCCGTGGATGAAGAAGAAGTGCTTGGCTCGGCGATCGATTGGCGGCGCGCGAAACCCGGCATCGAAGTCATTGTTCCCGGCGGTCAGCGCGGAACCCTAAAGTCGCTACCCGATCGTCGTGGTCGCGTGGTTGTCCAGATCGCGAGCGCAAAACTCGACCTCGATTCTTCAAAGGTCCGATACCCCGCGTCGGGCAACGCTCCGTCCAACGACAATGCCCGAACGGAAACGAAGGTGTCGTTCGAACGCGCGGACGCGGAGAACACAGGAGCCACTGTCGCGGGGGGAACCCAGACGTGCGATCTGCGCGGCCGACGCGTCGACGAAGCCCTCGACGAACTCAAAACTGCGCTCGACCAGGGTCTGCGCGACAGCAACGAACAGCTTCACGTGATTCACGGCATGGGAACCGGTGCGCTTCGAACCGCGGTCCGCGAGTTCTTCACCGCGTCGCCCCACATCGTCTCTCACCGCATTGGCGAGCGCGGCGAAGGCGGGACCGGGGTTACGATCGCGGTGCTGCGCAGGTAATTCGAGTCGAAGTTCATCGATGGCTTTGACCACCCGTTGCGCCCCTGGAAGGTCGATCTGAACAAACACGAATTTAATTGCCCGTACGACCGAACCGCATAGACCGTGCACGCACAGATCAACGCGACGGAAGAAGGGCGAAGGTGGCGAAACGCGCCTTAACCCTCGAAATGCGCGCGTAGAGCAGCCGCGGCCCGCATTCCCGACGACACCACTTGATTGGGTCCGGGGCCAATCAGATAATCGCCGGCGAAATAGATCCGTCGGCCGGCGGCACCTCGGTCTTCTTGCACCCGCGCGAGGCGAGCAAGTTCCCGATACGCGCCTACGTGAAAGTTCGGGTTGCCGGTTTGAGTGCGGCGCAATCGCGTAAACAACACGCGATCGCGAACCTCGGGATGAAATCGAGAGAATGAAGCCAGTAGCGATTTTTCCACGACGTCGTCTGCGGCCGATGAATTCGCACTCGCGAATCGCTCGTTCGCACGGATCATCACAAGCCCTTTGCCGTCCGGGGCACGGCCATCCGCTGCACCGCACTCCGACAAATAACATTCGATCGTCGACGCTTCGGCTTTGGGCACTCGCACGAACTTCGCGTAGTGGGCGAGTGGAGCCGACAACGCGAGAACCAGGGACATGGACGGCCCCCCGCGATAGCGAGCGAAGTAGTCGCGCTCGGCCGGGACGAGAACGGGCCCGGCAATCTCGCCTGCTGCTTCGGGCGACGTCGCCACCACGACGGCATCGACATCAATCGCACGCGGTCGTTTCTGTGCGTGGGTTTCACCGTCTTCGGTCGCGAAGCTGCAGTGCACCTGGTAGCCACCGTCACCTCGCTCCGTGACTTCGTCCGCCCACAAGTCGTGAACCACGTTGAGTCTGCTCGCAGCGCGTTCGGCTAGCTGCCACAAACCCTGACGCATGACGCCGAGAGCCACTTTGCCTTCGCGCGACGTCATGCGGGAAAGCAAAAAAGCGACGCGGCTGAGTTCCATTTCATCGCTCGCATACTGCGACGTCGTTTCGGGCGAGACCCAGTAGTCCCAAACCGACTTGCCAAGGTAGAGCGTGGCGAAGTCTCGAGCGCTTCGGTAGTCGAGGTTTGCCGCAAGTTCGGGGCGGTCAGGGTCAAGTTGAGCGCGATAGCGCGCCATCAAACGAGGCAGTCGAAGCAAGCGCTTCTTGTCCCAGGTAGTCACGCCAGGAATCTTCGCGAGATCCGACAACGTACTGGTGTCGATGGGCCCGATCTCGCCTCGATGGATTTGCGAATCGATACAAGCGCGCGGAGGCAAGAGCGACGCGGAAAGCTCGCTTTGTTCGATCCACGAAATGAGTGCGCGATCGGAGGATCGAACCAGCGGGAGTGTGCCGTCGAGGCTAAAGCCGTCCCGGAACGACCCTGCAGCGCTACCGCCGACAACGGAAAGCCCTTCGAAAACCGTCACTTCATACCCAGCGCGCGACAACTCCGAAGCTGTCCGCAGCCCGGCAAGGCCGGCACCAATTACTGCAACGCTCACACCACTCAAAACTCGGCTCCCAAAAATCTGAGGGCGGACACTAGCTTGGATTCGGAGCAGGGGCGCGGATCCGCTGAATCAGCCCGCGCGGAGCGCCTGGGCCTCGCTCACGAGGGCGCTCAACTGGTCGACGACATCAACAAGCGTTTCGAAGGGTTCGAACGGTTGCTTCCGCTCTTGCAGCGCCGGAGCCAAGGTGTCTTTGGCAAAAGCAAGGTCGGCCTCGATGGCACCGCAAAGGTCCGAAACCCGGCCGTTGCCGATGTGGACTGTGAACGCACCCGGGCGTTGTTTGCTTTGTGCTCGGATGATCTGGCTCTTACATGTCCCGGTGCCACAGTCGCAGCTCGCATTGCGGCCACCTGGGGCGATCTGCCATTCGTCTTCCGCAACGCCGGTGTACTCAAGGTGGTTACACATGTAGTCGAACGTGACGCCGTTGTGGCGCTGCAACCAATCCAGGTTGTAGTCAAAGCCGTCGGACAAAATTCGGAATGAAGCATTGTTGTCGGCGCACCATGCTTGCAACTCACGCGCGCCGGGATCGAGGTCGATCGTTTCGAGAAAGGCGTGCAGGTCGGCGGGCGGAAGTTTGAACCCCGTAAAGAGTTCGACGTTGTATTCCCAAGCGTCGACGATGCCCTGTTCGTACCGGTCCCACAGCTCCGTGCGGCGCTCACCGAGATACTTGCGCGCAATGCTCGACCCGACGTCCTGCACCGAATAGGTACCATCGAAGTCGCAGAAAACCGTGATGCAAGTCGATTCTGCGAGCTTTGCAGCGGGATCATAGTTTGGCGTGAGGCCCTCGGACGAGCGAGTCAATGGGGTTTCTCTCCTGTTGCCTTGTGGCGAAATTCTCGCGCACGGGCGACCCAGCGCGACCGGGCACACAGTACCCGGCCATCGTAGCGAAGGCGAGGTTCCTGTTTGCGCAGCAGATGGCGAATGGAACGGACCGAAAGTCCCGTAGTGGTTGTATAGGAAGAATGCCGAACCGCAGACAATGACGCGAGGCGGGGATCCCTACGATCGTTGGCGGTAAATCACCAGCGCCACTGCATCTCGCACTTCAAAACTCGGCGCCTCGAGATCGCCAATCAAGTCGAAGTTCCGTTCGAGGCGCGGCTGCATGTCCTTCGCGTTGTCGCTTGTGCAGATCAACCGTTCAAACAAACCATACTGACCTGGGCAAACATTGAGCCCGGCGCGAACGGGGAACGTCAGATCGTCAAACGCCGAGCAGGCTGCGGAAGAACTCCGAATCGATCAAGGCGCGGGAACGCAGATGGGACTGGCCTCCGTAAGTTTTCGCAACGAAGAGCGAGTCGAAAAAACGCGTGCATGGCGACGGGAGTGAGTTTTTCCGCAACCTGCTAGACGACGAAATCGAGAAGTGAGGTCAGCGCACGCGACGACACACGTGCCTCCGGGTCCCCAAACATCGGCTCGTTGATCCAAACTTTTCGAGCAACCATGCGAGCCCGGCAATGTCGCTTCCCAGGCTCCGAACCGCCGGCTCGATCAACGACACTGAAATGCTCGGCACGCTTTCCATCTGACCGATCGTGATGCATTGGGAATCCGCGAGCGCGAATTCGAGCCTTGCGCCGGAGCGTCCGTCTGCGGGATGCTTTGCGACTCGCAGATTCGCGTGCCGCTTCCAAGGAGAGACTTGATGCAATCCCCGTCGCAACGTCCCGGTCGTCCCGGTCGTAGAAACTTTCTCAAGGCACTCGCCGTCGCGGGCGTGGGCGGCAAGACCCTGCTGCGAAGCGGCAATGTAAAGGCGGCGGTGGACGCCGCGCGCACGGTAGCCTCAGTCGACCGCTGGCCAGAAATGCCGCAACGAACTCTTGGACGAACAGGCTTCGCGGCCAGTCGGCTGGTATTTGGTTGCGGCGCAGCATTGTCCCGCGGCCGTAAGGACGACTTGCTCCACGCGGCGTTTGACGCAGGGGTCAACGTTTTCGACGTGGGCTTCCGTGACTACTACAACGATGCCGAAAAAAACTTGGCGCCGTTTCTCAAGCAAGTACGCAGCCGTGTGTTCTTGATCTCGAAGGCTTACGCGGAGCTTGATGTCGAGCCGAACGACCGGATAAGTCCCGCGCAAGCACGACACGCCGCAGCGAGCTGGACCAAAGCGCTCGACGGCAGCCTTCGCGAACTCGACGTCGATCACGTCGACGCTTACTACCTGATGGCGAGCTACAGCCCCGCCCTGGTAGGCAGCCACGAAATCCTCAACGCTGCCTCGAAGGCCAAGCAAGCAGGCAAGTTCAAACACTTTGGTTTGTCGACCCACCAGAACGCAAGCCGCGTGCTTGCAACCGCGGCCAAGACCGGCGTCTACGATCTCGCGCAAATCGCCATTACCCCGGCTGGATGGTACGACTGGGCGGACAAGAACATTCTCGCCGGCTCGCCAACCATGAAGAACTTGCACGCCGAACTCGCCGAAGCACGCAAAGCCGGTATCGGCCTCATCGGGATGAAGGCGGGACGCTTTCTCGCCGGTCGTAAGTTCTTGGGCTGGGGCAACCCGGCCGCATTCGACGAGTACTACGACGACCCGTTCATGAAGTCTGGCTTCTCGCCGTACCAGCGAAGCTATGCGTACGTTCTCGAGCATGGCCTCGACTGCGTCAACGCCGACATGCAGCAGCTCTCACACTTGGCAGAAAATTTTGCTGCTGCTGCGACATCGGGGAAGTACTTCGTCTGACCCCGTCTAGGATGGAGGACGCAGGGCGTAGGACGGAATCTGTACTGGCGATCTGGCTGTCGCCGGCAAAACGGGACGACTGCCCCGTCTTGCCGGTCTATTGCGCACCCCTAAAACTTACTTTTCCCAATCCCTGTAATTTTCCGGACGCGATGGACGCAATTTGCGTCACTTGCGTCCCGCCTTTTGCACACGAGTTGCGCGAGGCTGAAGCTCGGCGATTCGGTCGATCTAAAAACCTACCGTCATTTCAATGACTTATAGATTTCCTGGTCGCCTTTTTTTGAGGCGGGGCTTCTGGCACGAGCTTTGCTTTATGTAGGGAACAAAGGAAGCGACGAAGACCCTATTCGCGCCCGTGTTGGCTACCCCTCCCCTGTCACTTTGGTGTCAGGAGCCGACTCGGGCGCGTTGTTCTTTGCTGACCAACAACGCTTAGAGGCGCTTCGTTCGGCGATCCCTGAGTCGCTCTTTCATTCCCCGATTTCCGATCCGTTCACGGTAGACTTCTCACGTGGCCGGCAAAACGAATCGCGCGGGACGATCCAAAAGCACAAGCCGTCCCCCCGCGCGCGGCGTCCGCAAGATGAAATTTCCCGACCTGCTTCCAGCCCCGAAATCCGTCCAACATGATCGCGGTGCGTTTGCCTTCGCGCGCAATATTCCGATCGTTTTGTCGCCGGGCGCAGACGAAGCAAGCAGCGCATCTGCGGACGTGCTTCGAAACGCGATCGAGCGAGCGTGCAAGGTCCGCCTCCCCATTGAAGTTCACCTGCGTCGCTCGGATCTGGGTCGGCATGTCGCACTTGGTCATACCGGTGGGGCGCCTGGAACGGCATGCGATCGCTACCGAATCATCGTTTCAGACGACGTCGTTGAAGTTCGTGCCGGCGGTCCTTCGGGCCTCCGCTACGCCGTTGAAACTTTGGTCCAGCTCATTCAACCGGGGGGCTCGCTTCCCGGCTGCGTGATCGAAGACGAACCCGACTTTGCGATGCGCGGCATCATGCTCGACGTGTCGCGCGGCAAGGTTCCCACCCTCGAAAGTCTGTGCGGTCTCGTCGATGTCCTGGTCAAGCTCAAGCTCAACACGCTGATGCTCTACACCGAGCACACTTTTCGATTTCGGCGTCACCCCGAAATTGGCGCAACCGATTCGCCCCTCGATGGCGAAACCATGCGCGCGTTGGACGCTTATGCGCATGAACGACATGTCGAGTTGATCCCTTGCCTGCAGTCTCTCGGACACATGGACCACATTCTGATGCTGCCGCAGTATCGCGACCTCGCAGAGACTGAGGTGGGTTGGACCATTGCCCCGACACGCCCCGAAAGCCTCGAACTATTGCGAGACATGTACGATGAGTATCTGCCGAACTTTCGCTCGCAGTTCTTCAACGCCAACTGCGACGAACCTTGGGACCTCGGCAAGGGACAGTCGAAGGAACGAAGCGAAGAGCTTGGCCCGGGCGGGCTCTACCTCGAACATGTCACCGCGTTGCGCGCTCTCGCTCAACGAAGCGGTAAGCGCACCATGATCTGGGCCGACGTCGTCCACGCCCACCCCAAACGCATCGGCGAGATCCCCAAAAACATGGTGATGCTCGACTGGGGGTACGAAGCCGAATGCAACTATGACCGCGTCTCAGTCTTTCAGCAGAACAAACTCGAGTTCGCGGTCTGCCCGGGCACGTCGACGTGGAACTCGCTTTTCCCGCGCGTCGAAAATAGCACAGTGAACATCAGCAACTGGGCCAAAGCGGGACTTGAGTATGGCGCGCTCGGTTTCATCACCACGGACTGGGGCGACTTCGGCCACTACAACCTACTCGGCAATTCGTGGTTCGCTTACGCGGTGAGTGCCCAGCAGAGTTGGTCGGGCGCCTGCGACAACACCTCGTTCGCCCGGGCATTTGGTGCTCGCGTGTTCGGCGATAAGAGCGGTGGCGACACAGCGGCCCGGTTGTACAAAGCCCTTGGTGCAATTCACGACGTAGGCTTCAACGTCTTCAATGGCTCGCCTCTCGCGTATCTGTTCTTCGACACCCTAGAAGAGAGTTACTTCATCGAGGGCTGCAAGCAGGGCGCGCTCGCGCGTAGCCAGAAGAAGCTCGAACGCGTGCGCAACGAAATCGAAGACGCCAAGGACTGCTTTGCGATCGAACGCGCGAGTTGGCGCGAGCTTCTGTACGCAGCGGATGCATCGCTCCATGCCGTGGACAAAGCTGTCGTCGGTAGGCGTTATAACGCTTGGCGGCGTAAACCAAAGAGCCTAGACGCTCGCGCGCGGAAGCGTCTCGCAATTGAGCTTCTCGAACTCGCCAAAAAGCAGAGCGCCCTGCTAACACGGTTCCGGAGACTTTGGCTTGCTCGCTCCGCAATCTCGAACTTTGATTTGACGCAGGACCGCGTAAAGCGGTCGGTCAAAAGCCTGCGGGATGCTGCGAAGTTGTTGAACCACAACGAACCTCCGTCACCCGTCACGCGCAAACCCATCGACATGCCCGGCGTTACCGCTGCAGTACGCCGCTCTTTTGGGGCGAGCGAATAACGCGCGCCAGGAGTCGGCGCGGCAGAAGGGATGCGTGACCCGATGTCGAGACAATGTCGATGGCAAGGCGCGAAAGCGCCGCTCTAGCTGGCGACTGCCAGCTTTCGCAACGCAGGCAGCGACATTGGATCCGCGTTAGGGCGCGTGCGCCTCCTGTCGCGCAGACTCCTTGGACGGCTCGGCCAAAACTAGAAGCGTCGCGCCGTCGTCCACTTGATCCCCTGCTGCAATCGAAATCTCTTCGATGACGGCAGCTGCGTTCGCGCGCACCGTGTGCTCCATCTTCATCGCCTCAAGCACAACCATGGCCTGGCCTGTTTCGACGGAGTCTCCCGCGGCGACAAGGACTTCGATGATCTTTCCCGGCATGGGGGTCAGCACGGCCCCTGCGCTCACGGTCTCTTCAACCGCGGACGAGGCGAGGCCACAGGACGAAAGGCAATACGTCTCTCCCGCGATGAAGAACGTGAGCGAGTTCCCATGCGCGACCGATCGTGCCCGAATCGTACGCCCCCCCATCACCGCGCTGAACTCGTGGGCGGTTGCACGTCCCTGATCCACTTCGTCCCAATTGCGCGAACTTCCCGAAACCACGACTTCAACCGAGCCGACATTCACCACGTAGCTTTCGGCGCCGGTCATCCGAATGGTTGTTTCACGCGGTTCGCCTTCGAGTACGAAGTGAAGGATTTCCGGCGAAGCAGCATTGAGCCTCCACGCGTCGGTGGCGGCCCACGGCGAACCGGGGTCGCCGGCACGTACTGCTCTCGCTTCGCTGCGACGCGCGCGCGACAGCACGCTGTCCAGACTTGCAACGGCGAGGAGTTCGTCTGGCGCAAGATCTGCCGCACCGAGGAGAGTTTGCTGATTGGCTTCGACGAACGTGTTGTCGAACGCACCGCTTGCAAACCCATCGTGCGCGATGATGCGCGAGAGAAAGGAAAGATTGGTTGCGAGGCCGGCGACGTGATATCGGCCAAGCGCTCGATGCAAGCGTGTGCGCGCTGCCTCTCGGTCTTTGCCCCAAACGACGAGCTTGGCAAGCATCGAGTCGTAGTAGACCGAGACTTCGTCTCCCTGCCGAACCCCTGTTTCGATGCGTAAAGAGCGCTTTGCTGAGGGCGCCCCCAAGTAGTCGATGCGTCCGGCGGTCGGAAGAAAGTCGTTCGCCGGATCTTCGGCGCAGATCCGAACCTCAATACTATGGCCACGTACCTCGATCTCGTCTTGCGCGAGTGGCAACGGCTCACCGGATGCAACGCGCAGTTGCCATTCCACCAGGTCGACCCCGGTCACCATTTCACTGACAGGGTGCTCGACCTGAAGACGGGTGTTCATCTCCATAAAGTAGAAGGCGTCTGCACCCGGCGACGCGTCGAGTAGAAACTCCACCGTCCCGGCGCCTTGGTACCCGATCGCCTTGGCGGCTTTGACCGCAGCACCGCCAACCCGCGCCCGTAACTCTTCTGTCAGAAATGGTGCCGGCGCTTCCTCGACGATCTTTTGGTGCCGGCGTTGGATCGAGCAGTCGCGCTCGAAGAGATGCACAACGTGCCCGTCCTGGTCGCCAAAGATCTGGACTTCGAGATGACGGGTCGGAGTCAGAAGCTTTTCGAGCAACATACGCTCGTCTCCGAATGCCCCTTTGGCTTCGCGCTTCGCGGCTTCGAGGGCGGCCATGAAACCTTCGGGCTCATGCACAGCACGCATGCCGCGTCCGCCACCGCCGGCCACCGCTTTGATGAGCAGCGGGTAACCCACCTTGTGCCCAGCAGCCTGCAGCGCGTCGGGGCTCTGATCGCTTCCCTTGTCTCCCGGTATGACGTCGACACCGGCGGCCTCCATCAGCACCTTGGCGCGGTCTTTCTCCGCCATGTCACGAATCGTTTCGGGGCGCGGGCCCACAAAAATGAAACCGGCGTCGACACACGCTTGTGCGAAGTCGGCATTTTCGGACAAGAAGCCATAACCGGGATGAACTGCGTCGGCACCACTCTCGCGCGCGGCACTCAACACCGCATCAAAGTCGAGGTAACTCTCGGATGCGGGCGAGCGACCGATGCGAACAGCCACGTCGGCGCGTTCCACATGACGGGCATTTGCGTCGGCATCGGAATAGACCGCGATGCCCGTGATGCCTAGACGTCGCGTTGTTTCGAAAATACGACATGCGATTTCGCCGCGGTTTGCGACGAGGAGCTTTGTGATCTTCACGCTACCACCAAGCCTCCACGAACGATAAACAGTGTACGACGAACGATGCTTTCGACGCGCATGCCGCTGGACTACATACGGAAGATGCCAAAGCGGGTCTCCTCGCTGGGGGCGTTGCGCGCGGTCGCGAGGCCAAGTGAAAGAACGCGACGGGTCTGCGCCGGCGCGATGATGCCGTCGTCCCAAATGCGTGCAGTCGCGTAGTAGGGGTGACCCTCGAGTTCGTACTGTTCGCGCACCGGCGCCATGAAGGCTTCTTGTTCTTCGGCGCTCCAGCTTTCACCCCGTGCTTCAAGGCCGTCGCGCTTCACCGTCGCGAGCACGTTGGCGGCTTGCTCACCGCCCATCACCGAAATGCGTGCGTTGGGCCAGGTCCACAGGAAGCGCGGCGAATAGGATCGTCCGCACATCGCGTAGTTTCCGGCACCAAAAGAGCCGCCGGTCACGACCGTAAACTTCGGCACCTTCGCGCAGGCGACTGCCATCACCATCTTGGCACCGTCTTTCGCGATGCCGCCCGCCTCATACTTTTTGCCGACCATGAAGCCAGTGATGTTCTGCAAGAACACGAGCGGGATATCGCGCTGACAACAAAGCTCGACGAAGTGCGCTCCCTTGAGCGCCGATTCCGAAAACAACACACCGTTGTTCGCAACGATGCCAACCGGCATGCCATGAATGTGGGCGAAACCGGTGACCAAGGTTGAACCGTAACGCGCCTTGAATTCGTCGAACTCACTTCCGTCGACGATGCGCGCAATGATCTCTCGCACGTCATAGGGAATGCGGGTGTCCGAAGGGATGATGCCGGCAAGGTCTTCCGCGTCGAATCGCGGGTCCCGAGGCTCTCGCAGGCTCCCCCCGGCAGGCGTCGGACGATTCAAATGCGCGACTACGTCGCGCGCAATCGAGAGCGCGTGCCGATCATCTTGTGCGAGATAGTCCGCGACGCCCGAAGTGCGGGTGTGCACGTCTGCACCACCCAAGTCTTCGGCCGAGACAACTTCGCCGGTCGCCGCCTTCACGAGCGGCGGACCTCCAAGGAAAATCGTGCCCTGGTCTTTTACGATAATGCTTTCGTCGGCCATCGCGGGGACGTAGGCGCCGCCCGCCGTGCACGACCCCATCACCACCGCGATCTGCGCGATCCCCGCCGCCGACATCTGTGCCTGATTGAAGAAGATGCGCCCAAAGTGATCGCGATCCGGAAAGACCTCGGCCTGGTTGGGCAGGTTCGCCCCGCCAGAGTCGACGAGATAGATGCAGGGGAGTTGGTTTTGCTGGGCGATCTCTTGTGCGCGCAAGTGCTTCTTGACCGTAATCGGGTAGTAGGTTCCCCCTTTGACCGTCGCGTCATTGCACACCACCACGCATTCGCGCTCCGCGACACGTCCGACCCCGGTGATGATTCCCGCGGACGCGATGCCGCCCCCGTACAAATCATGAGCTGCGAGTTGCGAAAGTTCGAGAAAGGGAGAACCGGGATCAAGCAGTCCGTGAATTCGCTCGCGCGGCAACAGTTTTCCGCGAGACAAATGTCTCGCCACAGAGACTTCGCCGCCTCCGAGTTCAACGCGGGCCACTTCGCCATTCAGGTCATCCACCAAGGCGCGCATCCAACTCTCATTGCGCGCGAAGTCAGCGTCGCCGCGGTCGAACTTCTGGCCGACTATTGCCATGGGTTGAGTCTCCGACCTAGTGCGGGGAAAAATACACCCGCGGTGCGACGTCTATTCGTACTCTTCTTCGTCCCATTCTTCTTCATCGTTCTCTTCTTGGTCTTCATCTACTTCTTCCGGATCGGCAGCATCTGCCGATTGCGCGGTATTTGCCAGTAAGCTGCTCGCCAGCCAAAAGCCCAGGATCCACGCACCCAGACTGAACCAAATTTCACGGCTGTCCCGCGAATGTTCGGCGAGCCAATACCCGAAACCTAGGGTAATGGTCCCCGAAAGTAGAGCCAAAGCGCGAGGTTTCATTTCAATCCTCCGAACCACTGGGTACCTTCCCTTATCTCGCGAGCAAACGGAAGAGGGAAGCAACTTCAACCTTTCATTTCGTAGTTTTAGATTTCATGACGACGTCGTGGAGTGGACGCACAACTTGAGCACCCCAATCCTACCGGGATCGATCCCACAGCCCACGATGATGGGCGCTATTCAGAACGGGCGACGCGTCCTGCGCGAACACATTGTCCCACTCTTGGTGCTGGAATCTCTCGTCACCATGATTTCGGGAGTGTGCGGTTCGCTGGCGATACTCATCGACGGCGACGGGCCTTACTTGACGATCGCCCTCACGGCGCTCATTGCGTCGCCCTTCGAACTCGGCGCTTCATTCGTCTACCTGCGAACGGTGCGTAGTGGCTCAGTGAACTTCGAACATTTGCTGGCCGTGCTTGGGCGCTACGGATCACTCGTCCTTGCCAGTGCGCTCATCATGGCGATCGGCTCTGGAGCCACCGCAATGATGATCGTTCCCGGCATGCTCTTTTACTGCACGACTCGCTTTGTTCCGTTCCTGCTCCTGGAAGACGAGCTTGGCGGCGCGCAGGCGATCATCGAAAGCATCAAACTGAGTCTAAGCTGCTTCTGGCAACTTCTAGGGATCTGCTCCCTCGGTTTGGTCGGGCTCTTTGTCGTCGCACTTCTAGCGCGCTACATCGGCATTGCCTCGACGATCGGCATTGTGCCGATCTTTGTTTGGTGGGATCTCTCGATCGCTTCTCTTTATCACGCGACCGTCCGACCGCCTTCGGGCTGGGCCCTGGAAGACCTAGAAGAGCACGACCGTATCGCCAGTAACGAAGGCAAAAAGGATGACGTTGAAGTTGAGGTGACGCCCTAGCGGCATTCTCATCCTCTGCGTGCATCCGATCGAGTCCTATTCGCGAGCGCTCCGTTTCATCTCGGGCGCAGCCTCCCACTTCGAACCTCAAGAAATGTTCAACGACATGGACGACGACGTCGCTCGTTTTCATATCGTGGCCCGGGCTGAACCTTCCCCCATTTCGCATTCGTTTGACGGGCGATTCGAGCGCAAGCCCTCTAACCTGCCGTCCGCATGAAATCGCTACGCCCAGCTGCGAAAAGAGGATGCTGCAGTGACAGAGAACAACCTCGCGCGTAACCCGCGCTCTCAACGAGTCGAGAACAATGTCGCCGAGTTGATCGTATGTCTCGGCCTCGAAGAACTTGATCGAGATTTTTTCGTCGGAGACCCCGGCCAGGGGAAGGGACGCCTATTTGGAGGTTTGGTGGCCGCGCAGTCCGTCGTTGCGGCGGGACGAACGGTTGCTCCGGAAATGGCGCTCCACTCACTCCATGCGTATTTCTTGCGACCGGGGGGGTATGGAAAACCGATCCGTTACACAGTTGACCGCATTCGCGACGGGCGCTCGTACACAACCCGTCGAGTGGTTGCCATGCAAGCGGGCGAAGCCATCTTCAACCTGAGCGCCAGTTTCGCTGTGCCCGAAGACGGCCCCTCCCATCAACAACCCATGCCCGACGCGGTTGGCCCCGAAGGCTTGCCCGAGATGTCGGAGGTACGCGCGCGCTGGTTCAAGGAACCGCCGCCGAAAGAAATCGTTACGGGCACGATGGAAATGCGCGTGTTCGATGACACCGACGGGGACCCGACCCGGAAGCTCGAACCGACCCGCCACGTTTGGATGCGACTCAACGGTGAACAGCCCGACGACCCGTTGCTCAGGACCGCGCTCCTCGTCTATGCAAGCGACCGCACACTACTCGGCACCGCACTGCGTCCAATGGGCCGAACACCCGGCGGTGACACCATGGTGACAAGCCTCGACCACGGCTTCTGGCTCCACCATCCCCCGGACCTGTCGGACTGGTTTCTTTATTCATCCAACAGCCCGATATCGCACGGGGGTCGCGCGCTGATTCACGGCGCAATCTATACGACCGATGGAAGACGCATCGCGTCCGTCACCCAAGAAGGCTTGGTTCGAAAGCGACGGAAGAAGTAGCAGTTTTCTCATAAACCCTGACCGAGTCAGGGGCCCGAAGGGCTTATGAGATGACTTCTAAGAAGCCGAAGCGCTACTTCTTCTTTTTCTCCGGCTTCGGTGCGAAGACCATTTCGCGCGCTTCCACGACGCCGTCTTCGAGCGCTGCATCTTCGTTGTTTTGGTGGGCGTGACATCGCGCGGCCGCCAGGACATCGTCCTCCACTACGGCCAAGCGCGTGAGCGTTCCGGCGTTCGCGCAGACGTGAAGCGTTTCTATTTCGCGACCGAGCGAAACCTCGTTGTCCGTTTTGCCCTTGTTGATCGAAGCCAATGCTGCGACGGCGAGGTCGAAGCTTCCGGCATCATCGGGAGCCGCGATGCCCGCAAAGTCCGAAGCACTCGGCCACGGCGCAGTATGGATCGACGCTTCGCCCGTTTCTTCCGCGAAGGTCCATGACCAAATCTCTTCGGTGACATAGGGCATCACCGGTGCGAACAGGCGCAGCAAGACGTTGAAGCCAAGCCGAAGGGCGGCGACCGCAGACCCGCTTTCTGCAGCCTGGTCACCGGTGGCACCGTCTTCGAACCAGCGCGCACGCGGCTTCGCGAGTTCGAGGTAGGTGTCCGTGAAATGTGTCCAGAAGAAGGTCTCGGTTTCTTGCAGACCGTGGGCGAAGTTCCAGTCTTCGAAGTGCGCGGTCACACGTTCAACCAAGCCGCTGAGTTCGGCTACGAATGCGCGGTCGAGTTCCGCTTGGATCGGATGCACTTCGCCTGTCTGCGCCAACGCGAACTTGCCCGCATTGAAGAGCTTGGTGACAAGGCGTTTGCCGATCTTCCAAACCTGTTCGTCAAAGGCCGTGTCGACACCGAGACGCGCACTGGCTGACCAGTAGCGCCCGGCATCCGTCGAATATTTTTCGAGCAGGTCGATGGGCGTCACAATGTTGCCGACGCTCTTGCTCATCTTCTTTCGATCCGGATCGAGGATCCAGCCGGAGATCATCACATGTTCCCAAGGCTTCGTGTCTTCGTGAAGAAGCCCTTTGGCGATCGTATAGAACGCCCAGGTGCGAATGATCTCGTGGGCCTGTGGGCGCACGTCTGCGGGAAAGAGCTTCGCGTGGCGCTCCGCATCCAGGCTCCAATGCGAGCTGATCTGCGGCGTCATGGAACTCGTAAACCACGTGTCAAAGATGTCGGCTTCGCCCGCGAACCCACCGGGCTGGTCGCGCTGCGATTCGTCGTAGCCAGGTGCTGTGTCGGTCATCGGATCGACTGGCAAGCTCGCGCGATCGGCAAGAACGACATTGTCGTATTGCGGCATCCCCTCCGCATCGAGTGGATACCAAACCGGGATCGACACACCGAAGTAACGCTGTCGACTCAGGCACCAATCCTGGTTCAAGTTCTCGGTCCAGTCGCGGTAGCGGTTCTTCATGTGGGGCGGATGCCACTGGATCTCGTCGCCCTTGGCGAGCATCGCGTCCCGCTTGTCGACCAAGCGCGCAAACCATTGGCGCGTGGTCAAGTATTCGAGCGGGCGGTCGCCCTTTTCGAAGAACTTCACGGGGTGCTGAATCGCTTCGGGTTCCGAGCGCAGCGGTGCGCCGTTGCCCGTGGCACTGCCTTCCGGGTCCGCGAGCAGTTCAACCATGCGCTTTTGCGCCTGCTTCACATTCTTGCCCGCAACTTCGGCGTAGTAGGCATTGGCGGCGTCAGGCCTCAGGCTTTCGAACTCAGGGGTGCCGAACGTCACCGGGTCGAGTCGACCGTTCTTCGCAATGATTTGCCTCGATGCGAGGCCTTGTTCGCGCCACCAAATGACATCGGTCGCATCACCAAAAGTGCAGACCATCAGTATGCCGGTCCCCTTTTCGGGGTCGGCCAATTCGCTCGGGAAAATGGGTACGGGCGCGTGGAACAGAGGGGTCACCGCGCGTTTGCCGAACAAGTCCTTGTATCGCGCGTCTTCGGGATGGGCGGCCACGCCGACGCACGCCGGCAAGAGTTCGGGTCGCGTGGTCGCGATCGTGAAATTCGCGTCGCTTCCCTCAACCGCGAATTCAAGATGGTGGTACGCGCCGGGCAAGTCCTTGTCGACCACTTCGGCTTGGGCCACCGCACATTGAAAGTCGACGTCCCACATGGTTGGCGCTTCGTTGGTGTAGACCTCGCCCTTGTCGTGCAAGTCGAGGAAGGATGCCTGGGCGATCTCGCGACAATGATCGTCGATCGTTTGGTATTCCTGCTTCCAATCCACCGACAACGCCAGCCGCCGCCAGAGTTCGCGATAGTACTCTTCATCTTGGTTGATGAGGCCGTAACACGTTTCAATGAAGTTGCGCCGAGAAATCAAACGCGCCGGCTTCTTGCGATCTTTGGCGCTCGCCTCTTTGAGTTCGAGGTTTTCTTCATAGGGCGAATGCGGGTCGCAACGCACGTGATAGTAGTTCTGCACCCGGCGCTCGGTCGGGAGGCCGTTGTCGTCCCAACCCATCGGGTAGTAGATATTCATGCCGCGCATGCGCTTGTAGCGCGCCATCACGTCAGTGTGGGTATAAGAAAAGACATGACCGACGTGCAGCGAACCCGACGCAGTCGGGGGCGGCGTGTCGATGACGAAGGTTTCGTCGCGCGGGCGATCCGGGTCCCAGCGGTAAATGCCGCGGTCTTCCCATTCGGCGATCCAGCGCTTTTCGACTTCTTCTGCTTCGAAGTGCTTTCCCAGCGCGTTGGGATCGATGGCGCGAACTTTGTCTTGACCCATCTGCTGCTTTGATCCTTGCTCTTGATCGCTCGACTGTTGCGCCTTGGCAAACGCGCGGCGTGCGGGGTTTCTCTCGATTCGCAAACGCCGGATCGCTCGGTGTTCGATCGTGAGACATGACACGCGAATCGGCTCGCAGGAACGTGGCGATTCGCGAAGGGCGTCCCAATATAGAACACGCGAAAGCCCCCGCCTCCAAAAGCACCGGGCAAATCGGTAGGCTCATCCCAAGAGTTCAATCCGATCGCACACAATGCGAGACTTGGGCCCGACACCTCCATGTTGGCGTTGAACCTCTCCGTCGAGCAGGTGACATCGTCGCCATGGGGGCGGGGTGATGAGAATGGACGACGCGATCTCCCGGGCCTGCCTACGCACAGACTCGAAACCGCAGCGCGCGGCGACTCAACCGACCTGCTGAAACAGGAAGCTCTCGAAACCGTTGAACTCGTACGCGAGTGCATTGCCCATCCCGGCGCAAACCACAAAAGAAGACTTCGCGGCGAGGTACGGCGGAGAGAAATTCGCCATCGTTTTACAAGCAGGGCAGTCCCCCGTTCTCAAAACCCTGGCCGAGTGCTGCCTTCAGAATCGGAGAGACCTGGAATTCGAAGTCGGTGATCAACCCGTGCGACTCCCTCGCCGGCCCCGAGGGGCGCGAGAGAGGGGCGGGGCGACCCTCCATGCGAACGAATCGGCTGACTCCTGGCTGGAACACGCTGACCAGGCCCTCAATCAGGCCAAGGACGTGGATCGGGACCGACGGGTGTTCCACAGCCGGACGAAAGCGAAGAGGCGAGCGAATTCGAGCTCCGGCGTGGCCTGACGGTTGTAGTCCTACGTGCCCGAATCCAGAAGGATTTCGCCAATCTATTGCGGCTCGAACAGCGGCCGTCTATGGTCCCGCGTCTTCCCGGAGGGGCCCCTGCGGCGACCCTCGAGTCCTCGAAATTTTTATCCGCCCGACGGGCCAGCGCACCGAAGATGCTGGTTCAAGCAGGCGACCGGAGTAGTGAATTGGCGAAGACATCGCAGATCATCCGAGACAATCGGCGCAAGAAGCTCATCGAGAAGTACGCGGAAAAGCGGAAGGAACTTCGCAAGAAGTTGAACGACCGAAACGTTTCCGTTGAAGAGAAGCTCGAAGTTCAGGCCGAGTTCGCCAAGCTTCCGCGCAACTCGTGCCCGACCCGACTCAACCGACGCTGCGAAGTTTCGGGACGTTCAAAGTCCTACTACCGCAAGTTTGGTCTCTCCCGCATCGCACTTCGTGAGCTTGCGCTCCGTGGGCAATTGCCGGGTGTACGCAAGTCGAGCTGGTAGAAAGACGCGTTGGTAGTCAGTTCGTAGTCACGGCGGTTCGCTCGATTCGATCCAAAGTTCTCAGCACAAGATTTAGGAATAGAAACATGAAGCCCGATACGCATCCCGACTACCACAAAGTCATCTTCGTCGACTCCGCTTCCGGCGATGAATGGACGAGCCGCTCCACCATGACCTCGGCAGAAACTCGCGACGTCGACGGGGAGAATATCCCCGTCATCAAGCTCGAAATTTCTGCCGCCAGCCATCCTTTCTGGACGGGCACCATGCGCGAACTCGATGCCGACGGAAAGATCGACCGCTTCCGCAGGCGGTACGGCGGCAAGAAGTAGCAACGGCCGCACGCCGGTTTCGTCTGCTCTCTATTTTCTAGGTCCCTTCTCCGCGATCATGTTCCGCGTCGAAATCAGCGTCGGCTTCAGGGGCTGTCTCCAGTTGTTTCGGTGCCGGCTTCTTCATCTTCGAGTTTTCCCATCGCAACCAGGGAATCGACCAGATGGCAGTACAGGCGCGTGGGGTCGATTGCGGCGTGATACGTGCCCCCAGTCATTTGAGCGATCAGCCCCAGGGTGTAGCCACTCCAAGCGCCTGACTTTTGGGTGACACCAAATGTATTGAACGCAATGTCGTTGCGTTCTGCTTCACGAGTCGCGCGCGCAACATCGGCTCCAATGCCACCGCGGAGAGGCTTGCCTAATTCGAGAAACAGCGGGCCCGGCGTATCCGACAGGTACATCACAATTTTTCGCCGCTTCTGGTTCTTCGCTTCAAGCAGGACTTGGTTTGCTCGGCGCGCGCCGGCGTAGAAGTTCGGCGACCCGTCGCTTCCTAAAGTCATGATCTGATCGAGTGCAGACTCAAGCGACGCGCGACTTCGGGACAAGCGCGCCCGTTCCTTGGCGTCCCTCGAACCGACCGCAAGTGATGACAAACCTCTCTGGGAAAAGAATGGGAAACCCGAAAATGTCAGTATCGAAAAGCGTATATCGAGGGCTGCCGTGTTTCGGATCAACTTTCGCGCCGCTTCGACCTCGACGCCCAACCAAGAATCTCCGCGGTCGGTAAACACGCTCGATCTAATTTCTCCGACCGTTCCGTCGCCGTCAATATCAAAACCAGACGGATGCTGACTCGAGAGTGAATTGTCGAACGCGAAGACAATGTCGCTGGGGCCCAGAGCGTTGAGGCTCTCGACCGAACAGTTGAGAGGGGCGGGGACTTCCTCTGCTCCCTCCGTGTCGGGAGAACTCGCACAGCCAAGCAGCACGCCCATCGCAACAAAGGCGACGCAAGTTAAGACAAGAGCCAGGGGCCGATGCTCGCGGACGTAGGGTGCCGACATGTTGGCCCTGCTCCTTTGCCCGTGATCTATCAGAGAGCCCCGATGAGCCCGCGTGGGTGGCACGAGCGCTACCGAGAGTAGTCGCCCCGCATCGGTGCCGCGAGAACCAAAGCTACGTGAAATCAGTCTGCGACGTTGGCTGCGTCATAAACTCCGTTACTTTTAAAACTGCCGATCCGGAGAACCCGACTGCTGCATCGGCTATGATTTCTTGCGGGGGGGCGAGCTGGAGCAATTTGATGGAAAACGCCCGAGACCGCGTAGTCGGCAATATGGCAGAATCCGTGATCGCGAAGATCCCGGCGCCCACGCCAGGACTGAACCTTCCGGTTCTGCCCGATCGCACTGACCGACTGCTCACATTGCTGTCCAGCATGGACACGTATGTGACCGAAGCGGACAGCGTCCCCCGAACGATATTCGTAAGCTCCGGGGTTTCTGAAGTTACCGGGTACTCACCCGAAGAAGTGATCGCCGGTGATTGCGTCGTCATTCACGACGATGACCATCACCTACTCGCCAACGGTGCCATTGCGCTCGCGAAGCACGGCCGAGCCTTCAGCTGCATCATTCGGATGAAGCACAAGCGTGGCGATTGGCTTTGGCTTGAGATCAGCTCGCTGTCGTCTTACGAGACTCCGGAAGGCGGGTACCGATCGATGTCTCTTAACCGAGACGTGACTCGCTTGATGACCAGCCAGCGCGACCTCGCGCAGAGTGAAGAGCGTTACCGGGCCGTGTCGGAGATGACCCGGGACTTGATCACCGAAAGCACGACCGACTCCCAGACGGTCTACGTCAGCCCCGGTGTTTCGGAAACGCTCGGTTGGTCCCGAGAAGAACTCGCAGCACACGAGCCGTATGAGAAGGTTCATCCCGACGATGTGGCGCGAGTTCGACGGACCACAGAGGAATGCCTGACGTCAGATCGGCCAACTCATTATGAGGCATTTCGAATATTCGCCAAGAACGGCCAATGCCTGTGGTTCGAAACTTCGGCGATGGTCTATCAGCGAAGCGATGGCGAGACCCGCGTATTTTCGGTCTCACACAACATCACCGAACAACGCCGAGAACAAGAGGAACGGCGCGAGCTCGAAGAACAGATGGTTCGCGCGCAAAAACTTGAAAGCCTCGGCGTCATGGCGGGCGGGATCGCACATGACTTCAACAACTTGCTCACACCGATCCTTGGCGAAGCAAGCTTGGTACTCGAAGATCTACCTCAAGACTCTCCGTTGCGGGAGCGACTACTCAAGATTCGGCATGCAGCCGAGCGTGCGGCGGCGCTGACGAACCAGATGCTGTCCTATGCGGGCAAGGGCCCGGTACATCTAGAACGACTCGACCTCAGTCAACTCGTCGGCGAGATGGGGCGACTTTGCGAGTCCGCAGTCTCAGGCAAGACCGTGCTCGACTTCGACCTTACGCCGTCAATGTCGCTGATCGAGGCAGACTCGGCGCAGATCAGTCAGGTTGTAATGAACTTGATCACCAACGCGAGTGAGTCGCTGCCGGACGGCGAAGGAAAGATCACTGTTCGCACGGGTGGAGTGGATCTATTGGAGCCTCCGAACAAGTCGGTCTTCGCCGAACGACTTGAGGCCGGCCCTCATGTCTATGTCGAGGTGTCGGATACCGGGTGCGGGATGGACGCGAAAACGATCGCGAAGATCTTCGATCCATTCTTCACGACTAAGTTCACGGGCCGCGGACTTGGGCTCGCGGCGGTTGCTGGGATCGTGCGGGGGCATCAAGGTGCACTCGAAATTCGATCCGAGCCGGGTCAAGGCTCGGTCGTCAGGGTGTTGTTTCCCGCAGCGCAGGGAGCCGAACTGTTAAGCCGGCCGGCAAGTGTCGGTGGCAAAAACACTTGGACTGCCGACGCGACTGTGTTGGTGATCGACGACGACGAAGGTATGAGAGACCTGGCGACCGACATTTTGTCGCGCGCTGGCCTTCAAGTCATTGCAGCAGCGGACGGTCGAGAAGGCCTCAAGGTATTCCGCGCTCATGTAGATGAAATCAACCTCGTGCTGCTTGACCGCACAATGCCCACCATAAGCGGCTTCGAGACCTTTCAAGAAATTCGCAAGATCCACCCCAGCACCCCAGTCATCCTTGTGAGCGGCTATTCAGAAGCGCGTGCTGCAACCGAACTCGCCGGCGCTGGACTCGCGGGCTTCTTACAGAAGCCATTCTTGCCCGAAACACTTCTAGATCTCGTGAAGGCGTCGATCGACGACTAAGCGAGGCGCTTTCCCCATCCTTCATCCCGCTCCAGCCTCACCCCAGCGATGCCGATACACGGTGCAGGGGGAGTCACTTGCGAGCCGCGGACCCGCGAAGCCTGGGATTGCTGCGCATCGCGATCGGCAGCGTGCTGATCGCCGACGTGCTGCGTCGGCTACCCGACTTCGCTCATTTTTATACGAATGCGGGAATGCTGCCGAACCACACAACACTGTGGCAGCCGCTGCGCCCGCATGCGATTTCCTTCTTCTTCACCCTGTCGACGCCCGCCGAAGCGCTGCTTGGGTTGCTCGCCTGCTTGGGCGTGTTCGTGTGCTTCACCCTCGGTTGGCGAACGCGACTTTTTCAGGTGCTCGCGCTGATCTGCCTCATTAGCCTGCACGGGCGTGTCACGATGCTCGAAAACGGCGGGGACATCGCACTCAGCAACTTGCTGTTCTGGTCGACCTTCCTGCCACTCGGACGGCGCTTTTCCCTCGACGCAAAGATTGCCGCAGAGGCGAACCCAAACTTCGTGCACGACACGCGACCCATCACATCACTTGCCGTCCTCGCGATCATCCTTCAGTTCGGCGTCATCTATCTCTTCAACGCTTTCAACAAGTACGGCGTTGAATGGCTTGATGGATCAGCGGTCCACTACGCAATGCACCAGGACCGAATCGCAACCGTGCTCGCAGTCGCCGTCCGAGAAAATCTCCCGCTCGCCGGCCTTCAAGCCATGACGTGGATGGCAATCTCGACCGAGTACATCCTCGCGGCCTTGATCTTGACGCCATTCTTAAGACGCTACGCGCACCGCGTCGTGTTGCTCACAGCGCCGGGCCTCCACCTTTCATTCGCGCTGTTCCTCAACCTCGGCCTGTTTTCGTATGCAATGTTGGCTTGGCTCCCCTTGCTGCTTACGAGTGAAGACTGGGACTGGATCGCTCGACGCCGTGGGCAAGAACCCGAGGTTGTGAATTCGGACTCAGACGAAAGGAGTTCGCCTGCCTGGACTGGACGGCTGCGCGAAGCCACCGTGGTTGCGTTTCTCATCGCATGCGGGTTCCAACTATTGAACGAAAATCCAATTACTCCAGAACGTTTTCGGCTCGAGAAACCCGCAATTGTACAAGCGATGATCGGCTACCCACGGTTGCGGCAAGGCTGGAGCATGTTCGCGCCTCGCTCGCCAATCAACGAAACGCTGCTCGTCGTCGATGCACGCACTGTCGACGGCAGGCACGTCGACCCCATCGCGTGGGCGTCGCGCGGAACCGACGAGGTGGTCCGCGACCACATCCCGAAGGCCCTCGGCTTCAGTCAGTTTTGGGTCAGCATCGTCGAACGCATGCCCGGCCACGCGCCCTATCATGGTGCGCTACGCGACTGGATCCTGCGTCATCACGAACGCACCGGGAACGACAATGACGCAGTCGTGCGTTTTGAAGTCGTAAACCTGATCGCCGAAAGTCCGCATCTTGGCGAAGACGACGACTACCCCGTCAGCGAGCAGTTGGTCTTGTGGTATCCGTAAAGCGGACGCAACTCATCACCGACCCACAGAGCTTTGGTGTAGAAACCAGGTACCGCGGGGCGGCACCAAGGCGCGGCGTCGATCGAGTTGCCTCAAGACGCGGCGCGGATTGTTACTTCTGCAACCGCTTGAGCACGCGACGCTTCAGGCGAAGGCCCTCTTCGGCGAGGTCCTTGTCCGCAGTCTTGATCAAGAAGGCGTCGAGCCCACCCTTCTTCTGCACCGTGCGAAGGGCGCGCACTGAAACCTGAAGTGACACGTCGCATCCCAAAACGTCAGAAGGCAAGCTCACCTTCTGGATGTTGGGCATGAAGGTCCGCTTGGTCCGGCGCTTACTGTGCGAGACGTTGTGTCCAAACTGAACTTTCTTACCGGTAAGCGCGCACTGACCCATGACGATTTCCCTCGAAGTCCATCACGAAGTTGCGACCGTGACACGGTCTGCGTAAAAGGATGGATAAATTTTGACGACGTGTTGTTGTCACGGTGTTGTGACGGTGTTCTCGACGGTGTATCGGCGGCGATTGCGCCGGAGTCCCGTCGGTCTCTGTTCCGAACCCCCTGAAATCCAAAAAGAATTTCCCAAAGGGCGCGAAAGCGAGGGCAATGGATAGCGATTGGCCGGGGCCCGGTCAAGCAGCGTTTGGCAGCCTGAGAGCGGGAAACTGGCGCCGGGGCCAAAATCCACCCGACGCCCTCGTTTCCTCCCCCACTGCTAGTGAGAAGCCAGCATTGGCTCGTTTTGAGCCGGAATAATGCGAGCGGCCATTTCGCGTTTGAGTTCCGCGAGTTCGCTCTTGGCCGCGTCTCGGCGGGCTTGGTCGCGGAAACCTCGGAGCCGCCCACGGGCCTCTGTGCCGCCGATTTCACGGTCGAGTTCACTCTCGGCGCCCATCCGCTCGATCTGTTCTCGCACGCCTTCAAGGGCATCCATTTCGGCCTCGACTGAGAGCCCTTCCATCGCGGCCTGCAGGCGGCGGCGGGCCTTGGCATTCGCGAGGGTGGCGATCATGCGGCCCTTCTCGCGCACCAGCGACCGGATTTCCTCGCGAAATCTGACGAGATTCGCCTTGGCTTCGTCAGCCTGCACCCGGACAGCGCCGAGCTCGATTTCGGCCCTTTCGAGATCTTCAAACAAGGACTGCTTGTGCGCGATCAAGGTCAGGCAGGCTTCCTCGTCGCCTCCCGAGAGCGAGCGCCGGGTTTCGTCATGCAGGCGGGCGATCTCGGCACGTCGCTCGGCGATTTCGGCGTCGAGCTTGCCGCGCATATATAGAATCCCCGCCACGGCGTCTTTGAGTTCCCGGTACTGCTTCAGTCGTCCACGAATCGCTTGCTCATAGACGGCTTCGGGACTTTCGAGCTCGCGGTCGCGAACCCATACCGAGAAGATGCCTCGCAAGAGGCTACGCATTCGTCCGAATACGCTTGCGGATTTGGTTCCACTCATTGGTTTTCTCCTTTGGCTTGTTGGCTCGCGGGCGCTGAACCAAGCGACTCGGACCGGAGTCCAAGTTCGCGGATCTTCTGTTGCAGGCTTTGTCGCACCATCCCGATGTCCCGAGCGGTTTGCGAAACATTGCCGTCGTTCTTTCGCAGCGCGCTTACCAAGAACTCGCGCTCAAAGTTTTCGATCATCAACTTTTTGGCTTCCGCAAATGGGAGCTTGCCGTTGAGTTCTGAGGCGGGGCTCGGTGTAGCCGCGAGCGGTGTGGTCGCACTCGCACCAAGCTGCAAGTCGTCTTCTTCGATCTCGTCGCCGCTCGAAAGCACCGACGCTTGTTCGAGCAAGTTGCCAAGCTCACGCACGTTGCCGGGCCAGTCGTGTTGGATCAGACGCGCCATTGCGCTCGGGGAAAGTTCTTTCTTTTCGCGACCCAACCGTTCGGCGACGCGCTCGAGGAACCGCGCACAAAGAGAGGGAAGGTCTTCACGTCGTTCGCGCAGGGCGGGGAGTTCCACCTGCACGACCTTCAAGCGGTAATAGAGGTCTTCGCGAAAGCGTCCTTCCTTAACTTCTTCTTCTAAATTTCGATGCGTTGCCGCGACGACACGGACGTCGACTTCGACACCGTCGCTGCCGCCAACGCGTTCAAACTTTTGTTCTTGCAAGACACGCAAAACCTTGGCTTGAGTTTCGGGCGCCATGTCGCCAATTTCGTCCAGGAAAATCGTGCCGCCGTCTGCAAGTTCGAAGCGACCTTCACGCCGCTGATCTGCGCCCGTGAACGCGTTCTTTTCATGACCAAACAATTCGCTCTCAACGAGTTCCTGGTTGATCGCCGCGCAATTGACCGCGATGAATGGGCGGCTGCGACGACCGCTCGTGTTGTGAATCGCCTGGGCGACGAGTTCCTTTCCGGTGCCACTTTCGCCGCGAATCAAAACGGTGAGGTCCGTCTCCGCGACTTTTTGAATCGTCTCGTAGACCTTTCGCATCCCCGCGCTTGTCCCAATGATGTTTTCGAAACCGTACTCGCGCTGAACGCGTTCGAGCAGCAGCCGATGTTCCCGTTCGAGTCGGTATCGATCGATGGCCCGACGTACCACGACGCGGATCTCGTCGTTGTCAAAAGGCTTCGGGATGTAGTCTTCGGCGCCCGCCTTCATCGCCACTACGGCGATTTTTTCAGAACCATGTGCGGTGATCATGACGACGGCGGTTTCGTGGCGCAGTTCTTTGGCCCGCTCGAGCACGTCCATCCCGGTGGCACCGCGACCAAGCGCCAAGTCGGTCAACACGAGATCGAAACTTTGCTTTTCGAGTGCTTCGAGTGCCTTCTCACCGTCTTCGGCGAGCTCCACCTCATAGCCTTCACGCTTGAGCAGGCCGTTGAGTGCAACACGGATCGCGCTTTCATCTTCGACGACCAAGATACGGGGCTTCACAGACGATCTCCTTGGAAGCCCGACGGGCCTCCCTTCGGCAAACTCAAAATAAATTCGGCACCACTTCCAGGGGGCGCACTGACTTCGATCTTCCCGCGGTGGGCGTCAACGAGCTTCTTCGTGATCGCCAGCCCAAGGCCGGTACCGTTGCGCTTGGCGGTATAGAAGGGCGTAAAAATCTGATCCTGGGTCTCTTGATCGATCCCTAGCCCGTTGTCCCGAACACGAACCCAGACCTCGTTTCCCGCGAGGTTCTCGCCCATCGAGACATGCACCACCGGCTCGGTGACTCGCGCCTCGGCGAGGGCGTCGAGGGCGTTCCCAACCAAGTTGATCATGACTCGCCGAAGCTTTTCGGCGTCGCCGTGCATTTCGCCGTCGCAGTCAAACTCGCGCTCGATCGCGATGCCTTCGCGTTCACTGCGTTCACGAAACGTTTCAAGAGCCGAGTCGAGCACGTCCCGCATCAGAAGCGGAGCGCGGTGAAGTTCTTCTTCGCGACCAAACCTGAGCAGGTGAGAAATTGAGCGCTCAACACGTTCGAGTTCGACCAACGCAACCTGGGCGTATTCTTCGTTGTCGATCGAGTTGGGGTCTTCGCGCATCTGTTGAAGCAGACTCTTCGCCGCCGTGATGGGATTGCGGATTTCGTGGGCAACCGACGCGGACAACACTTCGAGCGACTGCGCGTGGTCGTCCGCAAGCTCAACTCGCTCACGGCTCACGTTGGCGTGAACGTGGCGTTCGACTTGTTCTTCAACGAGGCGTTCTTTCAAGCGCGGCTCGACCATCTGCGAAAAGAACCGTCGCCCGTGACGGAAGAACCAGTAAATGATCGCGGCGAAACCAAGCCACGGCACAAAGACAAGCAGCAGTAACACGATGATGGCCTGCTTCGCGGTCGAGATTAGGAGCTCTGCGCGGTCTTCTGCGTCCGTTCGCGCGTTTTGATATTCTTGTTCTTCAGGACTCAGAACTCGTGTGTGCGGTCGCACGACGTTTCCATGATCGTCGTCCGATCCGAAGAGTTCGTCTTCGTCGTCGCGGGAGGGGTTTCGACGACGGCGACGACGCTTGCCGCGGAGTTTCGACTGCAGCTTGGCCTTCGCCTCCGACCGCGCCTTGTCCCAGTTTGACTTCGGGTGATCCGACATGCGCGCGTCCTCCGGCTTTTGGGTCATCCCAGCCGTCTGAAGAGTGTCGAGAAGAAACTTGTTGTGTCGCAGCGGTGTGTTCATGAGTTCGCTTCCGAGCCGGCGTGCGCCTTGGGGAAGGTAAGAAGGAATTCTGCACCAGAGTCATTGCCGTCGACCACTTCGAGGCTGCCGCCGTGGGACTCCACAACCTTCTTCGACAACGCGAGTCCCAACCCAGTCCCATCCGACTTGGTGGTATAAAAGGGATTGAAGATGTTCTGGCTGACTTCCATGTCCATGCCGGGGCCGTTGTCGCGAATGCGCAGCCAGACTTCGGTGCTCGCCAGGTTCTCCCCAGCCAAGATCACAACACACGGCGTTGGGGTCGCGGACTCTTCGAGGGAGTCGAGTGCGTTGCGGAGCAAGTTGATCACGACACGTCGCAGTTTGTCGGTGTCGCCCTCCATCTCACAGATGGCCCCGGTTTCAACGTCGACGTTTACGCCAAGTGCGTCGATACGATCGCGCATGGAGGCAAGCGCCGAGTCGATGATGTTGGGCAGGAACAACGGTTTGAAACAAAAGTCTTCTTCGCGGGCGTACTTGAGCAAGTGAGAGATCGAGCGTTCGACGCGGTCGAGTTCTTCGAGTGCCACCCGGGCAAACTGAATGTTGTCCCCAGAAACGGGATCTTCACCCATCTGTTGCACCAGGCTCTTGGCTGCGGTGACCGGGTTGCGAATTTCGTGAGCGATCGATGCCGAAAGATCTTCGAGCGATCGCGCATTGGCGCTTTCTGCGACGTGAAGTTTTTGCGCACCCTGCTCGACGTGTCGGTCCATCTCATCGGCGATCCAACGTTGGCGCAGCCGGGGTGCAGCCAACGCCGCCACGTAGTGAAGTGCGAGGCCAATGCCCCAGGACAACGCGACGATGATCGTGGCGCGAACGCTGCGGCTACTGACGAGAATCAAGGTCAATACCGACCCATAAGCGGTCAAATGAATCAGCCAACCAACCCGGCGGTTCGCACGACTCTTGGCGGCGCGGTAGCGCCGCTCTTCGGGGGTCCATTCGCGCTTCTTTCTGTCTCGGTCCCACCCGACCTTTTTATGACGCGGTCGCCGCGACGAACCGCGCGGGTCAAAGCGATCGGGAACACCTTGCTCTCGGTTTTGCTTGCGGTGACTCATCGCTCTCCCCTCGACACCGCCAGATTGATAGCCGTCGGTGCCGCCACTCGACACGCCGCACTCCCATCTAGGGAAGGAGTGAAAGGCGTCGTCACAGTGCGGTCGTCGTCCATAAGCCAGCATTCCCCACTATAAAGCAATGACCATGCCGGAAATCAAACATCAGCAATGTCGGACACTTAGCTTCAGGCGTGGGCCGGCGATTGGGCATTCCCTGCGTTCAGTGCAGTAGAGATCATGCACCATCCACGCAGCTTGCACGACGCCGAACTTCATCGCTTCAACGAATAATTCAATTGACGCGATGCAACGGCAAGCTGAACACAGGTCTCCAGATATAGAGGGACGCCCGGGGAGCATCACCTCAACCCGGGTGGCTAAAAGCTCGGCGGCTGCACAAGGCAATCGACCGAAATCCCTTCCCAGGTCCGAGCCATCAGAATTCGCTGCGTTTCATCAACACAATCGCGCTGGTGAACGGCTGCGAACCGAACGACAAGGGCCACCCGGGGTACATCAATAGAAGAAGTCAAATCCAGCAACGGGTCGGATCGTTGACCCGCGAAGCCAGAATACGGGCGGGCGAGCGTGCAAGTCAATCGATTCATCACGTACAACTCGAATTGGACCGCCCGGTTCACGACGGGACGTTTTATGTTGCGTTGCTATCATGCGCGCCGACAGATACGAGTGGGCGCTTGTGCTTGAGACCAAAGCGAATATGGGTGCAAGGTCGCGAGCGAGCAAAGCGCAATCAGTTGAGCAGCACCAGCAACAGGAGCAGATGTGACGGATATAGACACAGCAGCGACCACGCAAACCGACGAAGAAACCGCCTACCACCAAGCGGGGCAAGCAGTCATTTGCGTCACCCTATTTGGCGCGCGGGTCGTAAAGAACTTGGGCCTTTCAGGTGGCCGGGTCAGCGAATGGCAGTTCGAAACTTATTCGCGCTTGCCGGTTCCGCTTTCGTGTCGGCCCCCGAGTCATAAGCGCGGCGAAGATCGCAAACCGATCGAGGTTGAAGGCATCGTCGACGCACACGGCATCCTCGCCTATTCAGGAATCGCTGCGGTGTACATGCACGATCGCGATCAAGGTCGCGCCGAAGCGTTCGACTACCAGAACGATCATCTCGGCACGCGCGAAGCACTTGCAAAACTCGCGAGTAGCATTGGCGTTGAACGCCCAGCAGATAAGTTTTACGAAACGTACTGGAGCGAAGCGAATCGGCTCCTCACGGCAAACTGGAACGCCGTCGAACGCGTGGCAGATGCTTTGCTGACGTTGCGTACGCTCAATGGCAACCGCATTGACGCGTTGGTGCTCGGCGAAGAACTTCAGTAGCCACGGCGATCGATATCTAGATAGACAAAGCAGCCCCGGTGACGGCAGACGGCACCCCCGCGGCACCAGATCGCAACCCAGAAACAAGCCTGAGCACGGTACAACGATAAACCCATGCCCTTTGTGAAAGGCAACACCATCGGCGCAGATTCATATTCGAGTTGGCCAATGGGGAGGGAAGTCTCGCTGATGTGCACCAACCCGTTTAGACTCCTGTCGCCGTGAGAATCTGGATCGATACCGACATCGGAACGGACGTAGACGACGCTTTGACGTTGGCGTACACGCTGCGGCATCCAGGCTTTGATGTCGTGGGAATCTCAACTGTGTTTGGCGATGTGGATCTGCGAAGCCAGATCGCCGTCGAGTTACTCCACATATCGGGTGTGCCTGGACACCGCGACGTACCCGTTGTCACGGGTCTCGGGGTTCCAATCTCGCCGCATCGCCACGGTCTGATGTTTGGCCATGAAGGCGAGGGGCTGATCGTCGATGCCGAGCCGAAGCGCAAGATCGAAGAAGAGCCGGACGCCGGTGCCAAGGTAGATCGGCTGGCGGCCGCACTCGAGATGGCGCGACCCGACGTCATCCTGGCCATCGGTCCGCTCACGAACCTGGCCGCGTTGTTGAATGCGGGTGCATCGCTGCCTCACCTCGCCATCATGGGTGGCAAGCTGCAAGACGTGATGCTGCCCGGTATGCTTCCCAACATTGCGGAATGGAATTGGTTCTGCGATCCGGTGTCGGTGCAAGTGGTGCTCGACGCAAGGCACGCGACGCTGCCGCGAATCATTCCGGCAGAAGTCACTTTCGCGACACAGCTCGACGACGGCGACGTCTCGCTTCTGTCCGAAGGCGATGCGCTTGCACAAATGTTGTCGAAGCTCTCCA